>ENA-UOYA01000830-UOYA01000830.1-activated-sludge-metagenome-genome-assembly--contig:-NODE-830-length-36415-cov-7.052310_pt1 | contig 36415 bp, 34 predicted proteins | sample MGYA00238163_ERZ764804 | MGnify/ENA primary metagenome ERZ764804 (study PRJEB28919, sample SAMN05720223) | activated sludge metagenome | isolation source: Anaerobic digester | place: Hong Kong...
GCGCGCGGCCGCCGACATAGGTCAGGTTCTTCTGGATGCCGCGCCGGTCCTGACACAGCTTCAGGATCGAGCCGAGATATTCATCGGGCACATAAATCGTCGCTTCGATCCACGGCTCCTGAATCTCGGCGATCCGGTTCGGGTCGGGCATGTCGGCGGGATTGTGCAGCTCGATCTCGCGGCCTTCATCCTCGCCCGCCGCCTTGGTGAGCTGGAGCTTGTACACCACCGAAGGTGCGGTCGTGATGAGATCAAGATCATATTCGCGCGTCAGGCGCTCCTGAATGATCTCGAGATGGAGAAGCCCGAGGAACCCGCAGCGGAAGCCAAAGCCGAGCGCCGCCGAGGTTTCCATCTCAAAGCTGAAGCTCGCATCGTTGAGGCGCAGCTTGGAAATGCTTTCGCGCAGCTTTTCAAAGTCATTGGCGTCAACGGGGAAGAGCCCGCAGAACACGACCGGCTGGACTTCCTTGAAGCCCGCGAGCGGCGCATCGGCAGGCTTTTTGGCATCGGTGATGGTATCGCCGACGCGCGCTTGGCTCACATCCTTGATCTGCGCTGTGATGAAGCCGACTTCACCCGGCCCAAGGTCTACAAGATTTTCAATCTTGGGCCGCATGCAGCCGACGCGGTCGACAAGATGCACCGTGCCTGCCTGCATGAACTTGATCTGCTGGCCCTTTTTCAGCGTGCCGTCCATGATGCGCACAAGAATGACGACGCCGAGATAGGGGTCATACCAGCTATCGACGAGCATCGCCTTCAAGGGCGCATTGGCATCGCCCTTGGGCGGCGGGATGCGCGTGACGATGGCTTCCAGAACTTCATCAATGCCAATGCCGGACTTGGCGCTGGTCAGCACCGCGTCGTCGGCGGGCAGGCCGATGATTTCCTCAATCTCGTTCTTCACCTTTTCCACTTCGGCAGCGGGAAGATCGATCTTGTTGATGACAGGCACGATCTCATGATCATGCTCGATCGACTGATAGACGTTGGCCAGCGTCTGCGCTTCCACGCCCTGCGCCGCATCGACGACAAGCAGCGCGCCTTCGCACGCGGCCAGGCTGCGCGAGACTTCATAGGCAAAGTCCACATGGCCCGGCGTGTCCATCAGGTTGAGCGTGTAGGTCTTGCCGTCCTTCGCAGTGTAATCGAGGCGCACCGTTTGCGCCTTGATGGTGATGCCGCGCTCCTTCTCGATATCCATGTTGTCGAGCACCTGCGCGGTCATTTCGCGCTCGGTGAGGCCTCCCGTCCGCTGGATCAGACGGTCGGCAAGCGTCGACTTGCCATGGTCGATATGGGCGATGATGGAAAAATTGCGGATGAGGTCGAGCGGCGTGGACATGGCCCGCGCCCTAGCAGTGCTTGGGCCAAAGGGCAAAGGGGCCGATTTCGTCCAAGACGGACAGGCACCGCACCGATAGTCTGCCCATATTGTGCGGTGACAAGGGCTGGATCACTTTGATACACTGGCTTCCGCACCGGGTCGCACCGTGAAAGTGCTGGACGATGGCGGAAAATCGCCACGTCAGCTCAATCTAACGAGGGGACACACGTTGATGCGTTCATATATTTCCGCGCTCGCAGCCGCCGCCATGGTGCTGCCTGCGGTCGCGGCCACGCCCGCCTGGGCCAAGCCGGAATCAGAAGACAAGTCGTCGGCCAAAAAAGCGCAGGACAAGGGCGTTGCCGACATTCCGATGTGCACGAAAAAGCTCGGCACGATTGCGATTTCCGAACCCGAGAACAAGTGGTGGACCGAGCTTGGCCTGTCCAATCCGGAAGCCATCATCAAGTTCTTCGTGATGAAGTCCGGCTGCTTCGGGCTGGTGGATCGCGGCGGTGGGCTTGCCGCACGCGCGGTGGAACGCGCGCTGGGAGATTCGGGCGAGCTTCAGGCCAATTCCAACCTCGGCAAGCGGCAGGTGAAGGCGGCGGACTATGTCGTCATTCCCGATATTGTCACGACCAACTCCAATTCGGGCGGCGGCGGTATTGCCGGGGGCATTGGCACCATGTTTGGCGGACGCGCCTTTGGCGCGCTCGTCGGCGGGCTGAAGGTCTCCAAGAAGGAAGCCAATGTCACGCTCTCGCTCGTCAATGTGCGCACGACCGAAATCGAATCGCTGTCCGAAGGCTATTACCGCAAGAAGGACATCAGCTGGGGCGCCGGTGGCGGCTCCTGGTGGGGCGGCGGCCTCGCGGCAGCGGGTGGCGGCGGCTACCAGAATTCCGAGATCGGGCAGGTGATCGTGCTCGCCTATCTCGACGCCTATAAAAAGATGGTCGGCCTGCTCGGCGGCCTGCCCGACAATGCCAGCGACGCGGCGCCCAAGGCGGAGTAGGCTCTGATTTCCGTTCGTGTCGAGCGACGTCGAGACACCATCTCTCGACGTCGCTCGGGATGAACGGCTTTTGGGTTAGCCCCCGTAGCGATCCAGCCAGTCGTCCAGAATGGCATTCACCTTCTCCGGCGCTTCCTGCTGCACCCAGTGCGAGACGCCGGGCAGGCGGTGGAGTTCGAGTTGCGGCACCCATTGTTCGGTGCCGATGGTGCAGCCAATGCCCAAGGCGCTGTCTTCCTCTCCCCAGACCATCAGCGTGGGAATATCGATCCGGGCGTCGCCGAGATCGATGGTGTCGCGATGGCGCAGGAGCGCGCGGTAATAGTTGATCATGCCCGTGAGCGCGCCGGGGCGCTGGGCGGCGGCGCCATAGACATCGAGAACCGCGTCAGGGAAGCGGCTCTTGTCGACGGCCATGTTGAAAAAGGCGCCGCGAATGGCCTGTGCGCCGTCCTTGCCAAAAACACGCTCGGGCAGGCCGGGAAGCTGGAAGAAGAAGATGTACCAGCTCTTGCGCAGTTGTGAGAGCGTCCTGATCTCGCGCGCGGCGACCATCGGGTGCGGCACGTTCATGATGACGAGTTTGGTCAGCGGGCGGACCTTCAGGATCGCGAAGGTCCAGGCGATGATCGCGCCCCAATCATGCGCGACGAGCATCACCTCATCGACCGGGCTTTCGGCGGCGGCGGCATCGATGAGCGCGGCCACGTCGGCCACCAGATGGTCCAAAGCATAGGCGCGCACCCCTTCGGGCCTGTCGGATGCCCCATAGCCGCGCGAATTGGCGGCCCAGACGCGCCAGCCGCGCGCGGCCAGCAGCGGCATCTGGAAGCGCCATGAATAATTGAGTTCGGGAAAGCCATGAAGGCACAGCGCCAGCCGCCGCAACGACGGATCGCCCGCCTCCGCCAGTTCAAACCGCAGGCCATTGGCCGAAACGAAGCGCTGGCGAATCCCCGATGCGGGGTCCGGCGTCCAGGTGAAGTCGGTCATATTTGCCCCTCCTCAATTGGCGCGGCCCCGCCCCTGTTTTCAGCCGAATTGCGTGCGCACCGCCTTCAGCACGTTGGAAAAGCGCGCGTCATCCTTGCCGCGGATCATGGCATAAGGCAGGTGCCGCCGGTCAAGCTCCTGCAGCGAAAGCTCCATGAAACGGCGGCGGATATCGGGATCGCCGAAATAGCGCAGCCCGTCTTCCACCCAGCGCAGGTCGACATCTGGCACAAGATAAAGATCGGCGATGTGCGGCAGCGTGGCAAAGAAGCGGTGCTGGTTGCCATGGAGCATCTCCGCCCAGACCGCGGTCATCACCGGATCGGTATCAAGAACAAGCCATTGCGCGCCCTTCGCCTCTGCCCGCGCGCGCGCCGCGCCGATGCGCTGGAGATGCTCGGTCGCAATCTCGACCAAGTCCGCCATGCTCGTATAAGTTCCATTCGCCTCGCACCATTCCCGGCCATATTCGCCGACGAGTTCAGTGCCGAGCTGCGCTGCAAGCCGCGCGGCAAGCGTCGACTTGCCGGTGCTTTCCGGCCCGTGGAAGCAGATGGTGCGAAGCGTCATGCAGCAAGCACTCCCGCCCGGCGTGCCGCCTGTGCGCGTTCCGCCGCGCGCCATTCCACCAACCCCCACACCGCCATGCCGAGGAAGATGACGTAGAGGCCGGCGAACCAGTAAAGATGCTTGTTCCAGTAGAGCACGATGGAGATGAGGTTGACGACCACCCACCAGTGCCAATTGTCGATGTAACGCCGCGTCATCAGCAATTGCGCGGCAACGCTCAGCATCGCGACGCTCGCATCCCACCACGGCCAGGCGGCGTCAGTGTTGATCGCCATGAACCAGCCCCAGCCATAGATGGCGATGAGCGCGACGGCGATCCAAGCAATCCGGCCAAGAGTGCCCAGCCGCTCGACAACGATCTCGCCTTCTTCTCCCCGATTGCGCGCCCAGAGCACCCAACCAAGGATGTTGACCACGAAGAAGAAGACCTGAAGCCCGGCATCGGAATAGAGCTTGGCATCCCACAGCACGATGCCGGTGAGGCTCACCATCACCAGTGCTGCGGGGAAATTCCACACGCTGCGCCGGACGATGAGCAGGATGTTGGCGACCCCGAAGAGCGCCGCGATGGCTTCAAGGAGCGACACCGCCAGACCGCGTTAGAGCGAAAGGCCCGTCAGTGCGGAAAGATCGGCCAGTGCCTGCGCCTCGCCCGTCACCTTGATTGCCTGCATGCCAAGCGCGGCGGCCGGCTTGCAGTTGATGCCAAGGTCATCAAGATAGATGCAGCGCGCGGGATCAACCGTCAGCGCCTCGCACATCATCATGTAGATGCGTGGGTCGGGCTTGCGGATGCCCGCCTTCGAGCTTTCGATGATGTGGTCAAAGCGCGTCATCACTTCGGCAACGGCGGCTGCCTTGGCTTCGGAGGTGGACATGCCAGCGCCCTTGCCCGCAGGGACGTTGTTGGTGATGCAGCCGATCTTGTGGCCTGCCGACTTCACCGCATCAAGCGCCGCCACCATGCGCGGGCGGATATCGCCCGAGAGCAGCGCGAGCACATCATTGCCGCGAATGTCATGCCCGATGCGCGCGGCTTCTTCGGCAAACAGCGCGTCAAACTCGGCAGCACCGATTTCGGCCCGCTCGAACAGCGCCCAGGCGTTCGAATCAGGGTCCGCCGCGTTGATCCGGCGGATCGTATCGCGCGGAATTCCGCGTTCGCTCTCGAATCGGTTGAAGGCTTCAAACGGCGATGACGTTACGACACCGCCGAAATCCCAGATGACTGCTTCGACTTGGCTCATTCGACCGACTTAGGCAGGATCGGCGGGGCTTGCAAACACCTAGAATTGCTGATTGAAACTTGCCCGAAATATAGTCGTGGGGAGAGACGATGAAGATGCGCAACTGGCTGGGCACCGTTGCCCTTGGTCTGGCACTGGCGGCCTGCGGGCAAGTCAGCGATCTGGTGTCGGGCAAAAAGAAAGACGCCGACGTCAAGCTGACCGAATATCCCGAGCAGGTTTATTTCGGCGATACGCACCTCCACACCTCCAATTCATCGGACGCCTTTGGGCTTGGCGTGCGCCTTGGGCCGGAAGAAGCGCTGCGCTTTGCCCGTGGCGAGCAGGTGACCTCCACCACGGGCCTCAAGGCCAAGCTGTCGCGCCCGCTCGACTTTCTCGTGATTGCCGATCACTCGGACGGTCTGGCGGCGCTCAAGCAGATTCACGATGCGCCACGCTTCATGCTGCGCGATCCCATCTTGCAGCGCTGGCATGACGAGCTTCAAAAAGGCCCCAAGGAATCGCAGGCCGTGGCACTGGAGCTGATCGAGCGTTTCTCGCAGCGCACGCTGCCCAAGGACATGCTCGATCCCAAGAAACAGGAAAAGCGCACGCGCGACATCTGGACCGACTATACCTCGATTACCGAGCGCTATAACGATCCCGGCAAGTTCACCGCCTTTAACGGCTTTGAATACACGCTGATGCGCAAGGGCGACAATCTCCACCGCGTCGTCATCATGCGCGACGGCAAGGATCGCGCCGACCAGGTGCTCCCCTATTCCTCGCTGATCGGCAGCTCGCCCGACATGCTGTGGGATTATATGGACGCCTATGAGAAGAAGACGGGTGGCAAGATCCTCGCCATTCCGCACAATTCCAACGTGTCCAACGGCCTGATGTTCCAGCTCACTGGCCCCGATGGCGGGCCGATGACGGCAGACTATGCGCGTCGGCGCGCGTCGCGCGAACCGCTGGTTGAAGCCACGCAGATCAAGGGCGACAGCGAGTCGCATCCCTTCCTTTCGCCCAATGACGAATTCGCCGATTATGGCGATGCCGGGTGGGAGCTTGGCAATCTGACGATGGAAGGCCTCAAGACGCCTGACATGCTGGCGGGTGACTATGTGCGCGAGGCGCTGAAGCGCGGCCTGTTCATCGAGCAGAAGACGGGCGTGAACCCCTATAAGCTTGGCATGATCGGCTCAACCGACAGCCACACCGCGCTTTCGACCGCCGATGAGGATAATTTCTTCGGCAAGCATAGCGGGCAGGAACCCAATGCGGAGCGCGCATCTTCCGCACAGAATCTTGGCAACCGCCAGGGCCGCTTTGGCTGGCAGTATCTGGCGGGTGGCTATGCCGCCGTCTGGTCGCGCGGCAACACCCGCGCGGCGCTGTTCGATGCGATGATGAAGAAGGAAGTCTATGCGACAACCGGCCCGCGCATGATCGTGCGGCTTTTTGGCGGCTGGGACTTTTCCGACGCCGACTGGAAGGCCAATTGGGTCAAGGCTGGCTATGCGCGCGGCGTGCCGATGGGCGGCGATCTCAAGCCCGGCAATGGTACCCCCAAGTTCATCATCTCCGCACTCAAAGACCCCATCGGCGCCAATCTGGATCGCGTCCAGATGGTGAAGGGCTGGGTCGATGCGGGCGGCAAGATGCACGAAAAGGTGTTCGACGTCGTGTGGAGCGACCCTACCAAGCGCAAGATTGCCAATGGCAAGCTTTCGCCCGTGGGCGATACCGTTGATCTCAAGACGGCGAGCTACAAGAACACGATCGGCGCGCCTGAACTGCGCAGCGTCTGGGCCGATCCGGAATTCGACCCGAAGGTGCGCGCCTTCTATTATCTGCGCGTCCTTGAAATCCCGACGCCGCGCTGGCCGGTCTATGACGCCGTTCGCTACGGCGCCAAGCTGCCCGCCAATGCGCGCCTGAAGGATCAGGAGCGCGCCTATACCTCGCCCATCTGGTATACGCCCAAGGCGTAATCGAGGCGCGGCATCGCAAACAGAATGGGGCGACATCGCAAGGTGCCGCCCCTTTTCTTTGGTCGCGCGGGTCTTAGCTCAGCCGAAGGTGCGCGCCAGCCAGTCGCTGCAATGGTCCACCGCCTCGGGCAGCAGATCCGGTCGCTCGATATAATAATGATCGGCCCCCACGATATCGCGATACTCCTTGCGATCATGCCCGACGGCCTCAAACAGGCGGCGCGCATGGCTGGGCGTGCAGGCAAGGTCTGCGGTGTTGTTGAGCACCAGCACCGGGCAGGTGATGCGCGCCGCATTGCCAAGCCCGGTCGCGTTGGTCGTGTCATAGCCCCATTGCGACAGCCATGAGCGCAATGTGGTGAAGCGGGCCAAGCCGACCGGCCCATCATTGGCGACCTTGGGAACGCCGAGATAACATTCATAAGGCCGCCGGTCTGATGCATCCTGTGTCGGGTCGGTCCAGCGGACATCGGCCATCGTTCCATGGACCACAAAGGCCCGCTCGGCATTGGGTTCGCCTGCCGCCTTCAACGCCGCAAGCTCGGCCTGCGCCCATGCCGTGATGCGCCGGTTGCGCGCGACCTGTGCGGCGCGGAAGCGCGCGACAAAGGCGTCGTCATAAGGCGGCCGTGCGGGATTGGCGGGGTCATAGATGTTGAGCGCCGGATCGCGCGCGAACGACGTCGCCTCATCGGTGATCGACGGGTCGATCCATTCGGTCAGCGTCATCGCGCGGCTGATATGCGCCGCGAGCAGCATGATGCCATCCGCCTTGGGCAGGTCCATCGCGGTCAGATCATAAGCATCACCAGCAGGTGTGTGCGTGATCGTGGGGGTTTCGGCCTGATCCTGATAGAAGAGCGAGAGCGAGCCGCCACCCGACCAACCGCCGAGAATGATTTCCTCATAGCCAAAACGCGTCTTGGCATCGCGCAGCGCCGCGCCCAGATCAGCCACGCATTTTTCAAGGATGAGCGCGCTGTCATTTCCCCGATAGCGCGGGTTGCAGTAAATGACATGGTGGCCAGCCTTGGCGAGCGCGGCGACGAGCGGCAGAAAGGCCCCGCCGCCCACCGGATGGCTGAACACGATAACGCGCTTCGAAGGCGATCCCGCAGGCGCGATGCGCATGCACTCCACGAAGACATGGCCGCCAGCGCCGCCATAGACATCCTTGAACCCCGATTCCTCGCGATAGACCACCGCATAGGGTTCTCGCAGAATGTCTGCCATGTCGCTCTCCTCTTTTACGTTTACGTCAATCTGCACAGGCGAGGCAGGCATCACAACCCGAAAACCTCGCAAGACGCGCATCCGGCAATTATTTGGCGTTGACGCGGCGGGGGACAGGACTCACATGAAGGGCAGCCCCCTGAGACATAGAAACGGATCACATCATGTCCGACAATGAAGAAAAGCCCGAAGACAATGAAACCGTTCGCGCGGTGAAGCGCGCCCGTGCCCGCGCTGAAGCGGCGGAAGCTGCCGAAGGCGACAAGAAGCCGATCAACTGGAAGGCTGCCGCCGGCATCGGCATCGGCTCTGCCGCCATTCTCGGCGCGCTGATCTACGCCAACAAGACGCGCAAGAAGGACAAGTAAGCCCAAGGGCCATGGACGCGGCGCGGCGCGCGTGGCAAGGCGCAGCCCATGCTCCTTTCAGACCGCGTCCTTTTTCTCGATGGCGAAGCGCTTGTCATCGACAAGCCAGCTGGCCTGCCCGTTGATGCGCCGCGCGATGGCTCGCTCAGCGTTGAAAGCCATCTGGCCAGCCTCACCTTCGGCTTTGCGCGCTGGCCGCTGCCCGTGCACCGGCTGGACCGCGACACATCAGGCTGCCTGCTGCTCGCCCGCAACCCCAAGGCGCACAAGCGCTTTGCCGCTGCCTTTGAGGCGGGCGAGGTCGAAAAAACCTATCTTGCGGTGCTTGATGGCATTCCCGAGGCGGACTCGGGCACGATCGACCTGCCGCTCGGCAAGACCAGCACGCGCGAAGAGGGCTGGCGCATGGTGCACGATCCCAAGGGCAAGCGCGCCGTAACGCACTGGCGCACGCTGGACACCAAGGATGGCCGCGCGCTCATCGAGTTCACGCCCGAGACCGGTCGTACGCACCAGTTGCGCGTCCATGCCGCCAGCGGGCTTGGCATCCCGATTTCAGGAGACCCCGTTTATGGTGCGGGCAAGGGGCCGATGCTGCTCCATGCGAGCAAGCTGAAGCTCGCGCGCGGCGCCAAGCCGCCCATATTGGCAGAGGCGCCGCTGCCGCCGAGCTTCCTCCATGCAGGCTTCAGCCATGGCTGACTTTCCCGCCCTGCCCGAAGCGGCGCTAGAAGAGCGCTTCCTCGCGGCAACGGGACCGGGCGGCCAGAATGTCAACAAGGTCGCCACTGCCGTCCAGCTCCGGCTCGATGTGTTTGCGCTGCGGCTTGACCCTGCGGTCTATGCGCGGCTCAAGGTGTTGGCAGGCAGCCGCTGGACCAATGAGGGCGAAATCGTCGTCACCGCGCGCCAGTATCGCACGCAGGAAGCCAACCGCATCGACGCGCGCGACCGGCTGGCAGAGCTTGTCTGGCGAGCGCACCAGAAGCCCGTCAAGCGCGTCAAGACAAAGCCCAGCCGCGCCGCCAAGGAAAAGCGCCTTGCGGGAAAATCACAGCGTAGCGATGTGAAAAAGGGGCGCGGCAAGGTAAGGATGGACTGATGTACAGCTTTGATATTGCCAGCGGCTCCAAGGCCGATCTCTACCGCGACCTGCTTTCCGCCGTGGACGCGATCACTGCAGACGAGCCCGACGCCATTGCCAATATGGCCAATGTCGCGGCGCTCGTGTGGGAGCATGTGCCGGGGCTCAACTGGTCGGGCTTTTATCGCATGACAGGCGGAGAGCTTGTGCTCGGGCCGTTTCAGGGCAAGGCGGCGTGCATCCGCATTCCGCTTGGCAAGGGCGTGTGCGGTGCGGCGGCGGCCACGCGCGAGACGCAGCTTGTGGAAGATGTCCACGCCTTTCCCGGCCATATCGCCTGCGATGCCGCGTCAGCCTCCGAGCTTGTCGTGCCGATTGTTCATGAAGGCCGCCTGCTCGCGGTGCTTGATCTGGACAGTCCCCACCCGGCGCGTTTCGATGCTGAGGACCGGGCAGGGTTCGAGGCGATTTGCGCCGTCATTGCCCCGCGCATCTGCGGCTAAAGTCCAGAAACGGGACAGGCCGACGCCGCCAATTCGTGGCATTTTGGTTTAAATCGCATTAATAATGGTTCCAGTTTCAAGCACTCCCGCGCCAGTACGCACCGCGCGGGACCGAGTAGACGGGGGCCTGTTAACAATGCGAAGCCTTTTTATTCCGGCACTTGCGCTGACCGCGCTTGTCTTGCCTGCAACGGCTTTCGCCGCCGAATCACCCAAGGCGTCAGATGTGTACAAGCACACGCCGGGCCGACCGATGATCACGCGCATGAAGAGCGCGGCCGCGCCGCAAAAGCGCCAGTGGAGCGGCGGATGGCAGGCGCCGGGTGGTTGGGCCGCTTATGCCCGCCCCGCGCGCGGCTTCGTGCTTCCGGACTATTGGGTGCAACCCGCTTTCTACATCGCCAACTGGTCGGCCTTCGGCCTGCCGCGTCCTGCATCAGGCCTTGGCTGGTCGCGCTATTATAACGACGCCGTGCTGACCGACCGCGACGGTCGCGTCGTCGATGCGCTCACCGATTATCCGTGGGAACGCTATGCCGCCGAGGGCGAGGATGATGGCGATTATGATTATGCCGCCTATCCGAACGGCTATGATGACTATGTGAAGGGCAAGGCCGACACACCCGCGGCTGGCAAGCCCAGCAAAGGCGTTGCCGGTGCCGTCGCAGGCGGTGCCATTGGTGCCATCACGGGCTCGGTCATCGCCGGGCGCGGCGACCGCACGGCTGGCGCGCTGATCGGCGCAGGCGTTGGCGCCATTGCCGGATCGGCCATCGAGACCTCAAGCGACAAGGCCAAGCGCAGCCGCATTGCCCAGTCTGCTCCCCCACCGCCCCCGCCGGGCCGCACGATCGACTATGGCACGGGCTATGATCAGGCCGGGGACGGCGTGACCTATGGCGGCCAGTGGACCGGCCATTGGGAAGGCCGCTGGGTGGAAGACAAGGTGCCCGGCCAGCGCGTCTATGAAGGCGTGTATCGCGGCTCGTACGACAACGCCCCGCACTGGACCCGTCAGGAAGCGACGCGCTCGCGCCTCTCGCCTGCCGAAGCGGTGGACCAGCAGGTCGAGCTGAATGACGGTCGCGTGATTCAGGTGCCCGCAGGCACCACCTCAATCACCATTCACAGCCAGCCGGTCGTGACCACCACCACCACCACCGAATATGTTGATCAGGTCGTGCGCGTGCCGATGCGCTCGCGTCTCGCCCCCAAGCGCGTCCGCGTGGCGCCCAAGGCCAAGAAGCCGACCTGCGTCTGCCGCGTCGTCTATCGCTGAAGCAAGGAAATGCGCCGGCTGGGCTTAGCTCAGCCGGTCCAGCGCCTCACGGGTCAGCCCGCCCGGGATAATCATCAGCGGGCACGGCAAAGCCGAGGAGCCTGCCCCGGCAAAATGGGTGACAAGCGGGCCGGGCGCACCGCCCTTGGCGGCCCCCAGCACAAGTGCTGCGACATCGGGATTTTCAGCGATCGCCTCCTGAATCGCCGCAACCGGATCGCCATGCTTCACAACGATCCGCGGGATAACACCGCGCTCCTCATCGAGCAGGCCGAGCGCACGGCGGGCAACCTCTTGTGCATGCTCGCCCGCTTCAGCCTCGATGGTCGCCTGAACCGACCCCCAGGCGACGAATTCCTGCGGGGCGACGATGGCAAGAATCTGGACGGCACCGCCCGTTTTCGCGGCACGGCGCGCGGCAAAACGCAGCGCGATTTCGGCCTCCTCGGTCTCGTCGACCACCACCAGATATGTCCGCATGGGTCCTTGCCCCTCCCCGTGGAAACGTATGCGCACAGGTTGCGACAATCCTTGGACTGGCGCAAGCCGTCCGCTGACGCTAGGGAAACGGCGAACCAATAGAACAGACCTTCCCAGAGGTAACCGCACGACATGCCCATCGAACTCAAGATGCCCGCCCTTTCGCCGACGATGGAAGAAGGCACGCTCGCCAAATGGCTTGTGAAAGTGGGCGACACGGTCAGTTCCGGCGACATTCTCGCCGAGATCGAGACCGACAAGGCAACGATGGAATTCGAAGCCGTTGATGAAGGCACGATCAGCCAGATTCTGGTCCCCGAAGGCACCGATGGCGTGAAGGTCGGCACTGTCATCGCCCTCGTTGCGGGCGATGGTGAAGATGCTGCCGCGCCTGCTGCGAAAGGCGCAGCGCCCGCTCCGAAGGCGGAAGCTGCAGCGCCTGCCGCCGCCGCTCCTGCCCCTGCCGCGCCCAAGGCAGCCCCGCAGCGCGCAACCGGCGACCGCGTAATTGCCTCGCCGCTTGCCAAGCGCATTGCCGAGCAAAAGGGCATTGATCTGAAGGGCCTCGCCGGCTCGGGCCCCAATGGCCGCATCATCAAGGCAGACGTTGAAGGCGCCGCGCCCGGCGCGACGACAGCTCCTGTTGCGGCGCCTGTCGCGCCTGCCCCCGTGGCGGCAGCTCCGGTCCAGCTCGGCGACATCCAGACGCCTCACGAGGTGGTCAAGCTCTCCAACATGCGCAAGACGATTGCGCGCCGCCTGACCGAGGCGAAGCAGACGATTCCGCACATCTACCTCACGGTCGATATCCGCCTCGATGCGCTTCTGAAGCTGCGCACCGAGTTGAACGCCAGCCTTGAAGGCCGCGGCATCAAACTGTCGGTCAACGACATGCTCATCAAGGCGCTGGGCCTTGCCTTGGTGCAGGTGCCCAAGTGCAATGTCAGCTTCGCAGGCGACCAGCTCATCGAATATAAGCGCGCCGACGTGTCGGTCGCGGTGTCGGTGGCGGGTGGCCTCATCACGCCGATCATCGCCGATGCCAACGACAAGGCGATCAGCGCGATCTCGACCGAAATGGGTGACCTCGCCGCACGCGCCAAGGATGGCAAGTTGCAACCGCATGAATATCAGGGCGGCACCGCCAGCCTGTCCAACATGGGCATGTTCGGCATCAAGCAGTTCGAAGCCGTCATCAACCCGCCGCAGGGCATGATCATGGCTATTGGCGCGGGCGAAAAGCGTCCCTTCGTCGTCGATGACAGCCTGCAGATCGCGACTGTCATGTCGGCCACCGGCAGCTTCGACCACCGCGCCATCGACGGCGCTGACGGCGCCCAGCTGATGAAGGCCTTCCGCGAACTGTGCGAAAAGCCGCTGGGGCTGGTGGCCTGACACGGCCCGCTGGCGCACGCAGAACCGAGATGAACGCCATTCCCGATATCCGCGTCACGGTGATGCCCACCGACATCAACCCCTATGGCGGGGCGTTTGGCGGGTGGATCATCAGCCAGATGGCGCTGGGCGCGGCCTCGCTTGCCTCGCGTCATTCCAAGGGCCGGGCGATCCTTGTGGCGGCAGATGAGATGCGCTTTCCGGCGGGTGCCGTGATGGGCGATGAGCTTTCGGTCTTCACGCAGATGGACAAGACCGGCACCACATCCATGACGATTTCGGCCCGCGCCGAACGCCGTGAGCGCGATGGCGACTTTACCGAAACCGTGGCCACGGGCCGCTTCACCTTTGTGGCAGTGGACGACACGAACCGCCCGCGCCCGCTTCAACCAGAGACACGATAAGGACCGTCCCCCCATGTCTTCCTATGATCTCATCGTTCTTGGCTCCGGCCCTGGCGGCTATGTGGCGGCGATCCGTGCCGCGCAGCTTGGCCTGAAGACGGCGATTGTCGAGCGCGAGAATCTGGGCGGCATCTGCCTCAACTGGGGATGCATCCCAACGAAGGCGCTGCTGCGCTCGGCAGAAGTCTATCATTACATGCAGCATGCCGGGGCCTATGGCCTGAAGGCCGCCGAAATCAGCGCGGACATCGACGCGGTCGTCAAGCGCTCGCGCGGGGTGGCAAAGCAGCTCAATCAGGGCGTCACGCACCTGATGAAGAAGAACAAGATCACCGTCCATATGGGCGATGGCAAGCTTCTGGCCGCGAACAAGCTGGCGGTGACGAAGGACGGCAAGACCGAGGAACTGACCGCCAAGCACATCATCCTCGCAACCGGCGCGCGTGCCCGCGACCTGCCTTTTGCGCCTGCCGACGGCAAGCGGATCTGGACCTATCGCCACGCGATGGTGCCCGCGGAAATGCCAACCAAGCTGCTCGTCATCGGCTCGGGCGCCATCGGCATCGAGTTTGCGAGCTTCTACAATGACATGGGCGCCGACGTGACCGTCGTCGAGATGATGGACCGCATTGTTCCGGTGGAAGACGCCGAGGTCTCCGACTTCCTTGAAAAGGCGCTCACCAAGCAGGGCATGACCATCCTGACCGGCGCGGGCGTGAACAGCCTGAAGTCCGATGCCAAGGGCGTGACCGCCGAGATCAAGGCCAAGGACGGCAGCGTCACAAAGGCTGAGTTCTCGCACTGCATCGTCGCCATCGGCATCGTCCCCAACACCGAAAATCTGGGCCTTGAGGCGCTGAAGGTCGAAACCGAGCGCGGCCATGTGAAGACCGATCCGATGTGCCGCACCAATGTGGCGGGCCTTTGGGCGATTGGCGACATCACCGCACCGCCATGGCTTGCGCACAAGGCCAGCCATGAAGGCGTCATCGCCGCCGAAGCCATCGCGCAGGCGCTCGGCAACAAGGATGTCCACCCCCACGCGATGGACCCGAAGAACATCCCGGGCTGCACCTATTGCCACCCGCAGGTCGCCAGCGTCGGCCTCACTGAAGCCAAGGCCAAGGACGCGGGCCATAAGGTGAAGGTCGGCAAATTCCCGTTCATGGGCAATGGCAAGGCCATTGCGCTGGGCGAGGCCGAGGGCTTCATCAAGACCGTGTTCGACGAAGCGACCGGCGAACTGCTCGGCGCGCACATGGTGGGCGCGGAAGTGACCGAGCTCATCCAGGGCTACACCATCGGCAAGCAGGCCGAACTCGTCGAGACGGACTTCATGCAGACCGTCTTTGCCCACCCCACGCTCTCCGAGATGATGCACGAAAGCGTCCTCGCCGCTTACGGCAAGGCTCTGCATATCTAAAGGGCGGAGAAGGCCCTCCCCCAGCCCCTCCCGCAAGCGGGAGGGGCCGGGGGAGGGCCATGGCACAAGCTCCACAATCCCCCGACCCTCTTGCCAAGCGCGAAATCGCCTGCCAGCAATCGGGCATGAAAACATCTCTCCGCGCGCTTCTCGCCTCCGCCGCCCTGTCCGCATCCGTCGCCGTTCAGGCGCAGGAAGCGCCCACCATCCACTACACCGCTGCGCGCATGGTCGATGTGCTGACCGGCAAGGTCGTCGAGCATCCGCTGATCTCGGTGCAGAACGGACGCATCACGGCGATTGCCGACAGCCGCACCGTCAAGCTTTCTGCCAACACCAAGCTCATTGACCTCGGCAACCGCACGCTGCTTCCCGGCCTGATCGACATGCACGTCCATCTCGATGGGCTGGCCGAAGTGGGCGGCTATAATGGCCTGCAGTTCACCGACAGCTTCTGGTCCATGATCGCTGTGAAGAACGCGAAGGACATGCTGCAGGCGGGCTTCACCACGGTGCGCAACGTGGGCTCGAGCGACCGCAACGACATTGGCCTCAAACAGGCGATTGAAGCCGGTTATGCCGTTGGCCCGCGCATCGTGCCCGCGGGCTATGCGATTGGTTCCACCGGCGGCCATTGCGACTCCACCTTCCTGCCGCCGAGCCTTGAAAAGCCCGTGGAAGGCGTAGGCGATGGCGAAGAGGCACTGCGCTATCAGGTGCGCCGCCAGCGCAAATATGGCGCGGAAGTCATCAAGGTCTGCGCGACGGGCGGCGTGTTTTCGCACAATACCGAGCCGGGCCAGCAGCAACTGACCGAGGCCGAACTGCATGCCATTGCCGAAGAGGCGCATATGTGGGGCCTGCGCGTCGCCTCGCACGCCCATGGTGCGGCCGGCATCAAGGAAGCGATCAAGGCGGGCATCGACACCATTGAACATGCCAGCCTTGTGGATGATGAAGGCATCAAGCTCGCCGTGCAGCGCAAGCAGCCCGTCTGGTTCTCGATGGACATCTACAACACCGATTACACGCAGGCCGAAGGCAAGAAGAACGGCGTGCTGGAAGACAATCTGCGCAAGGACCGCGAGATCGGCCAGATTCAGCGCGACAATTTCAGGAAAGCGCACAAGGCCGGTGTCCGCATGGTCTTCGGCTCGGATGCAGGCGTGATGCCGCACGGGCTGGTCGGCGGACAATTCAAGATCATGGTCCAGTATGGCATGACGCCGATGGAGGCGATCCAGGCGGCAACGCGCAACGCCGCCGAAGCCCTGGGCCGCGAGAAGGATGTCGGGGCGATTGCCGTGGGCCGCTATGCCGACATGATCGCCGTCGATGGTGATCCACTCGCCGATGTGCGCGAACTTGAAGGCGTCGACGTCGTCATCAAGGGTGGCGAACTCGTCAAGGGCGCCCAGTGAGCGGCGACGTCAAGTGAGCGGGGATGTTAAGTGAGCAAAGGCGGGGGCGCGTTCCGCAATTCGCTGTTTCCCGGCCTCGCCCTGATGGCGGCCACGCTGCTGCTGGGGCTGGCGGTCGTCTGGTTTGATCTTGGCCTCGGACAGGAAAAGGCGGCGCTTCGCGCAATTGCCCTGCGTGAAGGACGTTCGCCCGACTGGGTGATCGAAACCTTCCGCTGGATCACTTGGGCGGGGGCTGCCGCGCAGCGCTCGCTCGCGATGATCGCGGCGGGTGCGTGGCTCATCTGGCGGCAGCGCGTGCGCGCGGGGCTGGTGATGATGATCTTTCCTGCCGTGGCCGGCGCCACCTCGAGCATCCTGAAAGAGCTTTTCGCCCGCGCCCGGCCCGAGGTCGTTCCGCATCTCGATGCGATCAACAACCTGTCCTTCCCGAGCGGTCATGCCGCCAATGCCATGGCGATCCTGCTGCTCGCGGCACTGCTGCTGCCGCAACGCCGCCGTGCGCTCTGGATCACGCTGGCGATTGGCGGGGCGGCACTCATCGGAAGCTCACGCCTGCTGCTCGGCGTCCATTGGCCAAGCGATGTCCTTGGCGGCTGGCTGTGGGGTGCGGGCTTTGCTTTGTGCGGGGCAGCCACAGCCCGGCGACTGGGCGATGGCGGGAAGGGCGCCGCCCGGCGCTAGGCTTTGTACGCGCTGAGGAAAGGCGCCATCATCTCGCGATAGGGCGCCGCGACGCCCAACCCGTCGCGATTGATCGGGCGGCGGACCTGCAGCGTGCTGGCCGTCGCCACCATGCGTTCGGTCTTGTGCGGCGTAAAGACGGCGGCTTCTTCGTCCAGCCCGCAATGCGCGATCAAACGTCGTGTCCAGCCTTCCGGGTCCTCGACCAGCGCGCCATAGGGCACCACGAGCAGCCGCTCCCCAAGCTGGGCCTGCCAGAAGGCGCGCAGATCATCTTCAAGACGGAAATGATGGGCGATGTCGTCCAGATCATAGCTCCACGCGACCCCGTGGATGAAGAAGGTGCGAAAGCACGACCAGGCATTGTCGAGCGGATCGCGCTCCATCCAGATGATTGGCGCATCGGGGAGCGCTGCCGCGATCACGCCGACAAAGCGGCTGGCATCGACCGTCTTGTCAACGATCCGCCCTTCGGTGCCGAAACGCTCGTCGAGCAGATGGAGGTAGAGCGCCGCCATGTCATCGACCGCGCCGCCGCGCGCAAGATAGGCGTCAATGGCGGTGCCCGAAACGCCGCCCGCAAGCACCGCGAGGTGCTGGATGAGATTAAGCTCACCACCATCGCGCACCGCGCTGTGGCTGGTCAGGATTTGCTCGACAAGCGTCGTGCCGGAACGCGGCAGGCCGGTCACGAAAATCGGGCGCGACGTATCGCGCTTGGCGCCTGCGCGCATCCGCTCAAAAAAGCCGGGGTCATAGCCTTCGCGCGCCTGCGCAGCGTTCGCCATATTGCCCTGTCGGCTATAGGGCGTCTCGCGACGCAGCAGCTCGCCACCCCGCGCAAAGGCGGCAAAGGCCGCGGCAGACTCGCCCCGGTCGGCGTGGAGTTTGCCAAGGGCGTAGTGATAGCGCGCCAGATCCCCCGGTGCCTGCGACTGCGCCGCCGCATCTTCCGCCAGAAGCTGATCGCCAAGCGGATCGCTCGCGAAATTGACGGTCGTCGCCAAGGTGAGCCAGGCTGGCCCCCATCCGGGCTGATGGCGAAGTGCCGCCTGTAGATGCGCGCGCGCCTCATCGACGCGACCGAGCGTCATCTCGATATTGCCGAGCACATAGGCATGTCCCGCTGGCGTCGGCACGTCCTTGGGCAGGCTGGACAGCAGATCATGGGCTTCGCGCTGACGGCCTGACTGGGTGAGCAGAACGACCTTGGCATAAAGCGCTGGCGGCGTGCGCCCGGCGGCGGCGACAAAGGCATCCATCGCACGATGGGCGAGCGCCAGTTCCCCGCTGACGCGCATCAGTTCCGATATGCCGCGCCATTGCGGACCAAGCGGCGCCTTGGTGTCGAGCAAGCCTTTCACGGCACTGTTCGCGCCCGCGCGGTCACGACTCGCCAAGGCCGATTTGAGCGCCTCAACCTGCTGCATCACACCTGCTTGCAACGAAACACCCCTTCTCTCACGTCGCCGTCCGAAATGCGCTTTCCGGCCCTTCGAACGGCACTATGTCGCATTCACAACAATGTGCGCTTCACCGCGCGTGCGGATGAAACAAAACATCCCAATTCGGATATATCATAATTGTCCACGCGATTCATGAAATCCACATCGTGCCGTTTTGGCACATTCCCAGTTTGAGACACGATTCACTGCCAAAAAGTACCCTTGCCTCCGGTTGACTCCGAGATGGATTAAATATTTATTAATGTTCTGATCGGTGCTCGCGCCGAAGAACAAGGGGTAAAATCGTGACACTTCGTAACTTCCTCTACTGCGGTGCAGCCATGGCTACGCTCGCAGTTACGCCTGCAAACGCGGCGACCATCAACCTCATTGACCTTGGCGGCGTGGCGGGCTCGCCCGCGCAGCAGGGCTTCCAGATTGCGGCAAACTATTGGGGCAAGGTCCTCACCAACAACGCCACGATCAATCTGGGCGTCAAGTTTGCAGCACTCGCTCCGAACATCATCGGCTCGACCGGCAGCACGCGTCAGGACATTTCGGTCGCAACCTGGGCACAGCTCGTCAACGCTACCAAGAGCGGCTCGGCACTTGACCAGGCCATCGTTCTTCCGACGCTCAACAATGGCGGCATCAACTATGTCACCAACGGTTTGACGGCAGCAGGCAATGACAATGCGCTGACCCAGCGCTTCATTGGCGGCACCAGCACCGCGAGCAAGGTTCTGTGGGAAAACACCTCGCTCCTCAAGGCAATCGGCGCCAACGTGGCGAACCCGAATGCGCTTGACGGTTCGGTTACCTTCAGCAGCAACTTCGCGTTCGACTTTGATCCGACCAACGGCATCTCGGCCAACACATTCGACTTCATCGGCGTTGCCATCCACGAAATCGGCCACGCGCTCGGCTTCGTCTCGGGCGTCGACATTCTGGATTATTACAGCGCGAACAAGGGCCCCGGCCGCAACGCGCTTGGCTACAGCGTCAACGACACGTCGATCTACAGCGCGCTCGACATGTTCCGCTTCAGCAACGATCCGAACAACCTCGCCCCGGGCAACGGCCCGACGCTCGATCTCTCGACGGGCGGCGTGAAGTACTTCTCGATCGACGGTGGCGCGACGGCACTGTTCGGCAACACCTTCTCGACCGGCGCCTATAACGGTGATGGCCGTCAGGCATCGCACTGGAAGGACACGCCGGCGTGCCAGGTTGGCAACGGCATCATGGACCCCACCTTCTGCTTCGGCCAGATGGGCGACATCACCTCGCTTGACCTTGCAGCGTTCGACGCCATGGGCTGGAACCTCTCGGTCAATGCACTTGCCGGTGAATACAACATCACCAGCGCGCAAATCTTCCAATATTATGGTGGCGTGCCTGAACCCACCAGCTGGGCGCTCATGCTCGCAGGCTTCGGCCTGATGGGCACGGCCATCCGTCGCCAGCGTCGCACGACGACGGCACACGCCGCCGCCTGATCTTTTTCAGGACCGGATTGAAGGGGCGGGTGAAGCTAAGGCTTTGCCCGCCTTTTCTATGCATCTTGCCCACAGCGGGCTGTTAGCTTTGGAAACCGTGTGCCAGCCGAAGACCCCAGCCTTCGCTGGGGTGACGCGATGGGATAGCCGGTGACTGCATTTACGTCATGCCCGCGCAAGCTGGCATCTATTGTTGTAAAATCAGGGCGTTGAGTGAGCCAACGCGCTCCGCCCCTGTTTGGAAAAGAAGCCCCGCCGCGTTCGGCTCAGGCCGCTTGCGGCGTATAGGCCGATAGACCCAATGTCTTGCCAAGCCGCGCCTGACTGACGGGATTGATGAACTCGGCGCAAAAGCGCCCCGATGCGGACGAGACGACACGGGCCAGCAAAGCCCCCGCACCGGGCAGCCGCAGGCGGACCAGCGCGCCTTCCACAAGCGGCGTCGCAAGCTCTGCCTCAAAGCCGTCTTCCGACAAGCGGCGCACGACAACATCGCAGCCATGGAAGCGCAGAATATCAGGATTCGGGGCGATTCCCGCCCCGCCTTTCGGAAACGCAGCGCCTGATGGCGTCTGTAACGCGAGCCTGCCGGCAATGTGCATAACGACCCAATCCCCATGCCCGTCTTCAGCGGGCTCATCCGGAAATGCCCCGGAAAATCGCAGTTTGCGCGACTCGCCAAGAATTACCCGAAGGCTGTTCTTAACCACGACGAGAGTCAATAGTTATCCACAGCCCCAAAAGACCGGCTCACCGCAGTAACGCGGGCCTTCCCATAGAGATGATTCGTGATAGTCTCGTTTCAAAGAACAACTAAATGAGGAGAGTCGGAAGATGCATGATCTGGTCATTCGTGGCGGCATGGTGGTGGATGGAACGGGCGCTGCGCCCTTCCTTGCCGATGTCGCGGTAGATGGCGGGCTGATCGTCGCGGTGGGCAATGTCGATGCCAAGGGCCGCGAGGAGATTGACGCCACGGGCAAGATCGTGACTCCCGGCTTTGTCGACGTCCACACCCATTATGACGGGCAGGCCACTTGGGACGCTGAAATGGCGCCCTCAAGCTGGCACGGCGTGACAACGGTCATCATGGGCAATTGCGGCGTCGGCTTTGCGCCTGCGCGCCCTGACCGGCACGAATGGCTCATCAGCCTGATGGAAGGCGTGGAAGACATTCCCGGCACCGCCCTTGCCGAAGGCATGAAATGGGATTGGGAGACCTTCCCCGAATATCTCGACGCACTCGATCGCCTGCCGCGCACCGTGGATGTGGGTACGCATGTGCCGCACGGCGCCGTGCGCGCTTATGTGCTGGGCGACCGTGAGCGCCCCGGCGCAGTGCCGACCGAGGCAGACATCGCTGAAATGTCGCGCATCGTGGAAGAAGGCGTGCGCGCGGGCGCACTCGGCTTTTCCACCTCACGCACCGTGCTCCACAAGTCGATTGACGGAGAACTGGTGCCGGGCACCACCGCAACGGCTGAAGAGCTGGTCGAGATTGGCCGCGCCATGGGCCGCGTCGGCTATGGTGTGTTCGAAATGGCAAGCGACATGCGCCGCGACTGGAACGAATTTGGCTGGATGGGCCAGTTGAGCCGCGAAACCGGGCTTCCCGTCACCTTTGCCGCGCTCCAGAGCATCGCCAAGGAACTGCCGCTCGAAGAGCAGATCCGCGAAATGCGCGCGCAGAATGATAATGGCGCCAAGATCGTCGCGCAGATCGCGCTGCGCGGCAATGGCGTCGTCATGGCGTGGCAGGGCACGGTCCATCCCTTCCGCTTCAAGCCCGCCTGGGTCGAGATCGAAAACCTGCCTTGGGCGCAGCAGCTTGAAAAGCTGAAGGACCCCGCCTTCAAGGCGCGCATGGTCAGCGAAGAGTCGGTCTTCCCCGAAAGCGACATTGCCGACTTCCTCAACATCGTCGCGAACGGTTGGTTCACCCATTACGAGATGGACCCGGACTTCAACTATGAACCGACCGCGCAGGAAAGCGTGGCTGCGCGCGCGCAAGCGGCAGGCATCTCGGCTGCCGAATATGGCTATGACCTGCTGATGAAGGATGATGGCAAGGGCTTCATCTACTTCCCCATCCTCAACTACCGCGATGGCAACCTCAACTTCCTTGAGGACCTCCAGATGTCGGACGACACGGTCAACTCGCTGTCGGATGGCGGCGCGCATTGCGGCACCATCTGCGACGCGGCCTCGCCCACCTTCATGCTCCAGCACTGGGTGCGGGATCGCGCGGGCAAGCGCATTGCGCTGGAACACGCCATCAAGCGCCAGTGCCGCGACACGGCGGAGCTTTATGGCCTGCATGATCGCGGCGTGATTGCGCCGGGCATGCTTGCGGACCTCAACGTCATCGACATGGACAAGCTCAAGCTCGGCAAGCCGTGGCTCGCCTTTGATCTTCCGGCTGGCGGCAAGCGCCTGCTCCAAAAGGCCGATGGTTATGTCGCCACGATCAAGACGGGTCAGATCACCTTCCGCGAGGGTGTGATGCAGGGTGCAACCCCCGGCATCGTGCTGCGCGGCCCGCAGGCTGAGCCGCTGGCCCTCGCGGCGGAATAATCCCCAGGAGACGCGCCAAGGGCGGCGGGCGTGCAAGTCATGACTTGCGCTCCTGCCGCCCTTGGTTAGCATCCATTTGAAAATCCACGCGGAGGAGAGCCTGCGGATGCGTCATATCGCGGTGGTTGGGTCTGGGCCTGCGGGCTATTACACGGCGGAAGCTGCCCAGAAGAAGTTTGGCGAGGACGTGCGCGTCGACATTATCGACAGGCTCCCCGTTCCCTATGGGCTCATCCGCTTCGGCGTCGCGCCCGATCACCAATCGATCAAGGCGGTCCATAAGCGCTACGAAGCCGTCAACCTGAGCGAAAATGTCCGCTTTGTCGGCAATGTAACCGTGGGCCGCGATGTCAGCATTGATGAACTAGGTTCAATGTATGACGCCGTGGTGCTGGCCACCGGCGCGCCTGCCGACCGGCGATTGGGCATTCCGGGCGATGATCTGCCCGGCGTCATCGGCTCGGCCGCCTTTGTCGGCTGGTATAATGGCCATCCTGATTTTGCAGCGCTTGATCCTGACATTGAAGGGCCGGGGGCGGTTGTCGTCGGCAATGGCAATGTCGCGCTTGATGTGACACGCATCCTCTCCAAAACGCGCGAGGAATTTCGCGGATCAGACATCGTCTCGCATGCGCTCGACAAGCTCGACACATCGGGCATCAAGCGCATCACCGTTCTGGGCCGGCGTGGCCCGCACCAGATTGCCATGACGCCCAAGGAATTGGGCGAGATGGGGCATCTCAGCCGCGCGACGCCGATTGTCGATCTTCAGGACTTCCCCCCCGAAGGCGATGATGCGCTGCTGGAACCCGGCATGCGCAAATCAGTGACGCATCTGCGCGACTTTGCCAAAAGCGATGCGCCGCCGCGCGACATTGCGGTCGAGTTTGACTTTTTCGCCATGCCCGTCGCCATCGAAGGCGATGGCCGCGTCGAGCGGATGATCGTTGAAAAGACGCGACTCGATGCAGACCTGCGCTCGGTGGGCACGGGGGAACGCTATGTCATCCCCTGCCGGCTTGTCGTTGCCTGCATCGGCTATCAGACGCCGCCCATTCAGGGCGTGCCCTATGAACATGGCCGGGGCCGCTTTGCGAACACCGACGGGTGCATCCTGCCCGGCCTGTATTGCGTCGGCTGGGCGCGGCGCGGGCCGACGGGCACCATCGGCACCAACCGGCCCGATGGCTTTGCCATCATCGACCAGATCGCAGACGACATTGGCGCTGGCAGCGGAAAGCCGGGCCGCCCGGCACTCGATGCCTTGCTCGAGGGGCGCGGCGTGGAAATCGTCACCTTCCGCGATTGGCAGCGGATCGACCAGGCCGAAATCGCCCGCGCCCGCGAGGGTGCGCCGCGCGAAAAGTTCGTCGATGTGAAGGACATGATCGCGGCGCGCACCTGAGCAGGCAATTCCACGCACTGTTCTACTTGAATAATACAGTGTTTCGCGCCATCTATAGGGCAATTGCCCCAAGGAGATGCCCGTGGCCACGAATGTGCAGGATGCCGAAATCACTCTGACCGCGCCCGAGCCGGTGCCGCATGTCGCGCCTGAAAAGGCCGCAGGTCTGGTGCCCATTGACGATGGCAAGAAGACCGCGCTTGAGGCGAAGGCAGAGGCCTTTGTCGAGGAACTGGCCTCGCTCGATGCCAACTCGCCCGAATTCGGCAAGAAAGTGGACCAGCTCGTCAATATGGGCCGTCGCGAAATTGCCGAGGCGGCGGGCCAGTCCAACCGCTTTCTTGATCGCCCGGTGCGCGCGATGGACCAGGAAGCCGGCGTCGGCGCCAACCTTGCCGAACTGCGCCGCACCATCGAAGACCTTGATCCGGGCCGCAAGGATGATCTGTTCACCCGCAAGAAGCTGTTCGGCATCATCCCCTGGGGCAGCAAGCTGCGCGACTATTTTGACAGCTACAAATCAAGCCAGGGGCATATCTCGTCGATCCTGACGCATCTGGCTTCGGGCAAGGATGAACTGCTCAAGGACAATGCGGCGATTGACGTTGAGCGCCAGACGCTGTGGGCCGCCATGGGTCGGCTGGAGCAGATGATCCACGTCTCCAAGGCGCTCGACACGCGGCTGGAAAGCAAGGCCGCCGATATCGAGATCACCGATCCCGCCAAGGCGAAGGCGATGCGTGAGACGGCGCTGTTCTACACGCGCCAGCGCACGCAGGATTTGCTGACGCAAATGGCCGTGACGGTGCAGGGCTATCTCGCGCTTGATCTCGTCAAGAAGAACAATGTCGAACTGATCAAGGGCGTGGACCGCGCTTCGACGACGACGGTGGCCGCGCTCCGCACCGCAGTGACTGTCGCACAGGCGCTGGTCGGCCAGAAGCTCGTGCTCGACCAGATCACCGCGCTCAACACGACGACCGCGAACATCATCGATTCAACGGGCGAAATGCTCAAGCACCAGACGGCGGCGATCCACGAACAAGCAGCCAACTCGACCATCCCCGTCGAGACGCTGCAACGCGCCTTCCAGAACATCTATGTGACGATGGACCAGATCGACACCTTCAAGGCCAAGGCGCTCATCTCGATGAAGACGACGGTCGAGACGCTTGAAGGCGAAGTGGAAAAGTCGAAGGGCTATATCGCCCGCGCGCAAGGACAGGCACAGGCATCGATCGAGGCCAACACGCCAAACCCGTTCCAGCCGGTCGAATAAGGACGTAAAAGATGCGGAGCGACGACGTTCTTGCCCGCGCCGAAGCCGCGCTGGAGCGCCATGGCGGGCGATCACGCCTGCAGCAGCGCGCCTTTTCGCGGATGATCAACGCCGGCAAGATCAAGGCAAAGCGCGTCATCTGGCTGACGGTTGCCTTTCTCTTCGGCGTGCCTGCCTTTGCGCTCTTGGTGCAGCCCATTGGCATTGGCGGGTTTCTACTCGCCATCATGGCATGGATGGGGCTGGCGCTCGGCGCCGTGATGCTACCTGCGGGTGCGCGCATTGAACCGCAGAACCTGCCCACCACCTCCTTGAAATCGCTGCCGCTCTCAACCGAGGCATGGCTTGCCAGCCAGCGCCGCGCGCTGCCGCCGCCTGCCCAGCGGCTGGTGGATGGCATTGGCCTGAAACTTGAGCAGCTTGCTCCGCAACTCCAGTCACTCGATGAAAAAGAGCCTGCCGCCTTCGAAATCCGCCGCCTGATTGCTGATGAACTGCCCGAACTGGTGAGCGGCTATGTCCGCGTGCCGGAGCATCTGCGCCGCGAGGGGCTGAACGGCATGAGCCCGGACCGGCAATTGATGGACGGGCTGGGCGTGGTTGAGTCCGAACTGCAACGCATGAGCGAACAACTGGCCGCTGGCGACCTCCACAAGCTGGCAACGCAGGGCCGCTATCTGGAACTCAAATATCAGGGCGAGGTGGAGTAACGCTCCTCCGTTTCCTCAACGTCATGCCAGCGCAGGCTGGCATCTCTTGGGCACCAGATTCCAGCTTTCGCTGGAATGACGGAAAGGTAGGCGAAATTCCTACTGGAAGCCCGCTGACCACATCGCATTAAGGGCCATTATCGCCAGCAGGATAAAGGCAATCCAGTCCACAGTCCGGTTACGCTGGCGGGGGGTCATGAAGCATGATCTACACGGGCCGCGACCTTTCCAGACTCTCAACAAAGTCCGTTGCGGTTGCGTTAACCATGCCATTCCGGGTGGGTTGATACGGCCTTCCCAAGCGCGGGACTTGCTTTTCCGCCCGCTTTCCGCCAATGGCCCCGCTTCCCGAAAGGGAATCGAAGAAAGCCGGAGGGTCGGGCGCATGGGGCGCACGGCAGCGATCGGCCAGGAAAGGCAAGCATTATGGCTCTTTACGAGCACGTATTCCTTGCGCGTCAGGATCTGGCTCAGGCCCAGGTTGATGCGCTTGCGGCGACCGCCACCGAAATCGTCGAAACGAATGGCGGCAAGGTCACCAAGACCGAAACCTGGGGTCTTCGTACCCTGGCCTACAAGATCGCCAAGAACCGCAAGGCGCATTATGTGATGCTCGCCTTCGAAGCTCCCGGCGACGTTGTTGCCGAACTCGAGCGCCAGACGCAGATCAACGAAGACGTTCTTCGCTACATGACCATCAAGGTCGATGCGCAGGAAGCCGGTCCGTCGGTGATGATGCGCAAGGGCGAACGCGACCGCAAGCCGCGCCGCGACGACGAAGCTTCAGAATTCTAAGGAAGGCACCAGACCATGGCACGCCCATTTTTCCGCCGGCGCAAGAGCTGCCCGTTCGCAGGCAAGAACGCGCCCAAGATCGACTATAAGGACGTCCGCCTGCTTCAGGGCTTCGTCTCCGAGCGCGGCAAGATCGTTCCGTCGCGCATCACTGCAGTTTCCGCAAAGAAGCAGCGCGAGCTGGCCCAGGCCATCAAGCGCGCCCGTCACATCGGGCTGCTTCCCTTCATCGTGAAGTAAGGAGCACACCCGATGGAAGTTATCCTCCTCGAACGCGTCGAAAAGCTCGGCCACATCGGCGACGTTGTCACCGTGAAGAACGGCTTTGCGCGCAACTATCTGTTGCCGCGTAACAAGGCGCTCCGCGCCAACGACGCCAACCGCAAGCTTTTCGAAGCCAACAAGGCAAAGATCGTTGCCGACAACGACGCCAAGCGCGCCGATGCAGAAGTCGCCGCCAAGACGGTTGACGGTGTTTCGGTCACGCTGATCCGTCAGGCCTCGAACACCGGCCAGCTCTACGGTTCGGTCGCCGTGCGCGACATCGTTGAAGCGCTCGTTGCCGATGGCAAGAAGGTCAGCAAGAATCAGGTCGTCCTCGACCGTCCGATCAAGGCCATTGGCCTGTACGACGTCAAGGTTGCCCTGCACGCGGAAGTTTCCGTGACGGTCAAGGTCAACGTTGCCCGCTCGCCGGAAGAAGCCGACCTTCAGAGCCAGGGCGTCGATATCCTCGCCCAGATGTTCGAAAAGGACGTCGCAGGCTTCACCGAAGAATTCGACCCGAATGCCGAACCCGGCACCATTGCGGACGAAGCTTCGGCCGACGCTGCAGCGGAAGGTTCGGAAGAAGCCTGATCGGCCTCTTCGGAATAAAGAACATGAAAAGGCCGGCCTTCGGGTCGGCCTTTTTTTGTTTGGGGGATGTCCCGCCCCAAACCGTCATGCTGAACTTGTTCCAGCATCCATGATCACTGCGGTTCACGGCTTCACACCGTGATGCCAATGGATCCCGAAACAAGTTCGGGATGACGTTTGTGCCGGTACTGGCAGCACTGGATGCCTTGGCCTATCACAGGCCCATGACTCTGCCCTCGACACCCGACCATATCCGCGCCCTCCTCACCCAACTCGGCGTGCCCGAACCCCTTTGGACCACGGGCAACCGCGCGATCACCTCGCCGATTGACGGCGCCCTCATCGCACATGTCGCCGACGCATCCCCCGCCGAGGCCACACTTGCCGCAGAGCGCGCCCAGGCGGCGTTCCTCGCATGGCGCACCGTGCCTGCTCCGCTGCGCGGCGAACTTGTCCGTCGCCTCGGCAATGCCTTGCGCGATCACAAACAGGCGCTCGGCGAACTGGTGACGCTCGATTGCGGCAAGCCCATTTCCGAAGGGCTGGGCGAAGTGCAGGAAATGATCGACATCTGCGACTTTGCGGTCGGGCTGTCGCGCCAGCTATACGGCCTTACCATCGCCAGCGAGCGCCCGATGCACCGGATGAGCGAAAGCTGGCTGCCGCTTGGCCCCGTGGGCATCATCACCGCCTTCAATTTCCCCGTCGCCGTCTGGTCGTGGAATGCGGCGCTCGCGCTCGTTTGCGGCAATCCGGTGATCTGGAAGCCGTCGGAAAAGACGCCGCTGACCGCACTTGGCGTGCAGGCAATTTTCGACGCGGTCCTGCGCGATTTCCCCGACGCGCCGCCGCACATCTCGCAAGTCCTGACGGGCGGCGCGGATGTCGGGCAGGCGCTGGTCGATGATCCGCGCATCCGCCTTGTCTCGGCCACGGGCAGCACGCGCATGGGGCGCGTCGTCGGGGACCGCGTCGCACGGCGCTTCGGGCGTTCACTGCTCGAACTCGGCGGCAACAACGCGACGATCGTGACGGCAAGCGCCGACCTTGATCTGGCTCTCCGCGCCTCGGCCTTTGGCTTCATGGGCACGAGCGGCCAGCGCTGCACCTCGCTGCGCCGCCTGTTCGTCCAGCGCGCAGTCCATGACGATTTTCTCGCCCGCATGAAGGCGGCGGCGAGCTCAATCCGCATCGGTGATCCGCGCGCGACCGACACGCTGATGGGTCCGCTGATCGATGAAGCGGCCTTTGAAGCAATGCAATCCGCGCTTGATGCCGCGCGCGCCATGGGCGGCACCGTGACCGGTGGGGACCGCGTGGAGCGCGAGGGCGTTTACGTGACGCCCGCCGTGGTCACGCTCCCAGCGCATGCAGGCCCGGCGCTGGAGGAAACCTTCGCGCCTATTCTCTACGTCTTTGCCTATGACACGCTCGAAGAGGCCATCGCGCTCCAGAATGGCGTGCCACAAGGGCTTTCCTCCTCAATCTTCACCACTGATCTGCGCGAGGCGGACTTCTTCACTTCGGCAGCCGGCAGCGATTGCGGGATTGCCAACGTCAACATCGGCACGTCCGGCGCAGAGATTGGCGGGGCTTTTGGGGGTGAGAAGGAAACCGGCGGCGGTCGCGAATCCGGCTCGGATAGCTGGAAGGCCTATATGCGCCGCCAGACCAGCACGGTGAACTATGGCACCGCGCTCCCGCTGGCGCAGGGCGTGACCTTCGATCTTTGAGGCGTAATCAGGACTAGGCGGAATCGCTGGATGTCGCTAAGGCCCGGCCATGTCCCAGATCACGCCCGAAATCGTCGCCGAACACGGCTTTTCCCCGGAAGAATATGAGCGCGTCCTGCACGCGATGGGCCGCGAGCCCAATCTCACCGAGCTTGGCATTTTTTCGGTCATGTGGTCGGAGCACTGCTCCTACAAATCCTCGCGCGTCCACCTGAAGAAGCTGCCGACCACGGCACCCTGGGTGATCTGCGGTCCCGGCGAAAATGCAGGCGTCATCGACATTGGTGATGGCCAGGCTGCCATCTTCAAGATGGAGAGCCACAACCACCCGAGCTACATCGAGCCTTATCAGGGTGCTGCGACGGGCGTGGGCGGCATCTTGCGCGACGTCTTCACCATGGGCGCGCGTCCTGTCGCAAACCTCAACGCGCTGCGCTTCGGTCGTCCTGACCATCCCCGTATGCGTCACCTGATCTCGGGCGTGGTGCGCGGCATCGGCGGCTATGGCAATTGCGTCGGCGTGCCGACCGTGGGCGGGGAAGTGAACTTCCACCCGGCCTATGACGGCAACATCCTCGTCAACGCGATGACGGTGGGCGTCGCCGATACCGACAAGATTTTCTATTGCGCTGCCTCGGGCGTGGGCAACCCCATCGTCTATGTCGGCTCCAAGACCGGGCGTGACGGCATCCACGGCGCGACCATGGCAAGCGCCGACTTCACCGAGGATTCGGAAGAAAAGCGCCCCACGGTGCAGGTGGGTGATCCCTTTACCGAAAAGCTGCTGATTGAAGCCTGTCTTGAGCTGATGGCGTCTGACGCCATTGTTGCCATTCAGGATATGGGCGCGGCAGGCCTCACCTCCTCGTCGGTTGAAATGGCCTCAAAGGGCGGCGTCGGCATCGAGCTGGACATGAACAAGGTGCCGTGCCGCGAAACCGGCATGACGCCCTATGAAATGATGCTCTCGGAAAGCCAGGAGCGCATGCTCATGGTGCTGAAGCCCGGCCGCGAAGCCGAGGCAGAAGCGATCTTCCACAAATGGGAGCTGGACTTTGCCGTGATCGGCCATGTGACCGAAACCGGCCATATGGTGCTGAAGTTCAACGGCGAGACGGTGGCAGACATTCCGCTGGCGCCGCTGGCCGATGAAGCGCCTGAATATGAGCGCCCCTATATCAGCCAGGACGAGTACAAGGCCTGGGCCAAGGTCCCCGCCCTTGGCGACCTGCCCGAAAGCGCTGACATTGGCGCAGACCTTGTCCGCCTGATGGGCTCGCCCGACATCGCATCGCGCCGCTGGATCTGGGAGCAGTATGACAACAAGGTGGGCGCCGACACGGTGCAGGCACCGGGCGGCGACTCCGCCGTCGTGCGCATCCATGGAACCGACAAGGCGCTGGCGATCAGCACCGATTGCACCCCGCGTTATTGCTATGCAGACCCCTATGAGGGCGGCAAGCAGGCCGTGGCCGAAACCTATCGCAACATCTCGGCCGTTGGCGCGACGCCGCTTGCCATCACCAACTGCCTCAACTTTGCCAACCCGCAGCGCCCCGAAATCATGGCGCAGATCGTCGGCTGCCTGAACGGCATGGGCGATGCCTGCCGCGCGCTCGACTATCCCATCGTTTCGGGCAACGTCTCGCTCTACAATGAGAGCAAGGCGACGGGCGGCGGCTCGGCCATTCTCCCGACCCCGGCCATTGGCGGCGTCGGCTTGGCAGCCGATTGGCGCGCAACCGCGAACATCGCCTTCAAGGGCGAAGGTCAGGCGATCTGGCTCATCGGTGGCGAAGGCACGCATCTTGGCCAGTCGATCTGGCTGCGCGAAACACAGGGCCGCGAAGCCGGCAATGCCCCGCATGTCGATCTCGCGGCGGAAAAGGCAAATGCCGAGCAGGTCCGCGCGCTCATCGCCGCGGGCACGGCAACTGCCGTTCACGATATTTCCGATGGCGGGCTGATCGTCACGGTTGCCGAAATGGCGCTCGCAGGCGGCATCGGCGCGACGCTCGATCCGCTGACGACCGCACAGGCCTTTGGTGAAGATCAGGCGCGCTACGTTGTCACGACTGACGCCGCGGCCACCATCCCCGGTGCCGTGCGCATCGGCACCACGGGCGGCAGCACTGTGGCAGGCGTGGCGCTCGACACGCTGCGCACCGCGCATGAAGGCTTCCTGCCCAATTTGATGAACGCCTGAGCGAAGGTTTGAGACCTGCGTCCCTCACTCCGTTCGTCCCGAGCGAAGTCGAGAGACCTTTGTTCCCGCGTGTCTCGACTTCGCTCGACACGAACGGAATCATAGGACTCAGGCGAACTTGACGCCCTCTATGGCGAGCGGGGCAAAGCGCACCAACCGACTCGTTGCGACGGCGGCCTGACGGTTGACGACCGCCAACTTGTAGTCCGCATCGGTCACCATCGCGAGGAAGGCGCCGGCATTGGGGTAGGCGGCGATGAAGGCAGCATCCCATTGCTCGTCCGCCGGGCCGGTCAACAGGCTTTCAAAGCGCCCGCGCCACACAATGTGCCCGCCCACGCGCTCAAAGATCGGCGCGCTGGTCGTGCCATATTCTTCATAGGCCCGTGCCCCGCTCCAGCCCTTTCCCGCATGTTCATGCCCTTCGGGATAGGCCGCAAGATCGCGATAGCGCACAAGGTTGAGCATGTTGATCGGTGTATCGCGCGGCAGCGATTTGAAGAGATCGAACGCGGCGCGCTCGGGGTCCACATGATGCTCGCTCATTTTCCGCTCTCCTTTTTCGCCTCGACAGGGGCCGGGCAGGCACCCGTGCGCTTGCCGGTAATGCGGGCGTGCAGCCGCAGCGTCTGCGCAGCTTCGGTCTTTTCGCCCTTTTCGACCTTTTCCACGCGCTCAGCCGTATCCATGCGCATCACTGCATCCAGCGCGACCTCATCGCCCGAATAGGTGCCGTGCGTGGCAATCACCATGCGCGTCTCCTCACCGTCCTTGTGGCAGCTCATCACCGAGTCGAGTGTGCCATGCGACAGCGAGAAGCTCTCAAAGCTGCACTGGCCGCCATCCTTGCCGCCAATCAGGCCCGCATTGGGGCTCCTGGCCTGTTCGGGCGTCAGGCAGGTCGTGGCGGTGGTCTTGCGGCCCTTCATCGAGCCGATCATCGCCTCGGCCATTTGCGGGTCCTGCCCCTCGATGCTCGGCAGTTCGACATTCACGATTTCGCTTGTCGTGGTCCAGGCGCCGGGGTTGAGCGCGGTGACGTCTTTGGTCGCCGCCTGCACCTCGGCAATCGAGGCATTCTTCATTTCGATGTTGTCGCTCCCCGGCGTCTTGCCGCACGCCACGAGCAAAAGAACGGGCGCGAGCGCCAGCGGCAACGACTTCATGCGAAACTCTCCCCGCCCAGACAGGCGCTTGCATCGTGATTGTCACGCACAATTGCCGCGCGCGCGGCCAATGGCAATGGCCTTTGCCGCGCTGCGCAGGTGTCAGGCGGGGACCGCCGCGAGGAAATTATAGGGATCAACGCCGCCCGAGCGATAGACCTGATGCGCGCGCTGATATTCCGCCGGCTGGCCGATACCGAGCCGTGCACGGGCAGCATCCAGCGGCTCGGCGAGCAGCGCGCGGATATCCTGCACCATGATGCGCGAGGCGACAGTACCATGGCGCTGCGCCTGGCCGACGGCCTTGTAGACGGGCGCCTTCACCTTGACGCGGCGATTGATCTCGAAGGCACCGGCCCAGGCGAGGAACAGCGCCGTCCAGCCATGATCCTGCCCATAAGAGAAAGCGAGCGCACACTGTTCCCCCAGCGCATCGCGGCCATAGCCGGTGAGCACATGGACAAGATCATGCGTGTCGCGCGTGCGGTTGCCATACCATTGCAGCTGATCGTCATAGACCGGACGGCCCACCCGAACGCGCTCTGATTCTTCGACCAGTCCTGCGGCCGACAGACCTTCGCGGCGCATGAACTCCACATAGGCATGCGCGACCGATCCGGCGGGCAGCGCCAGCAGCGCCTCATGGTCATCGAGGATCGCAGGCAGATAAGGCTCGCTCGCCATGAGCGCGCGGCCCTTGGGAGAGGCGCAGAAATCCTGAGCTTCGCGGAAGAAGCGGCGGCTCGGCAGACATTCCGAAATGTGGAACACCTGCTCGGTATCTTCCTTGTTCGCGATAAGCTTGCGAAAGTGCGCAAGCGCCTTGAACGGGCGGAAGCGCAGCTTTTCGCGGCGCGGATCGAAAAAGACAGATGCAACCATAATGGAAATGCTATCCGCTGCTAACACGCCTGTCAATTAGCTCTGAAACATGCCCCTCGCGCCGCATTGCAAGCCGCGGGTGGAGCCTTTAACGTTCCACTTATGTCCCTCATCATCCGCACCTCGCTGGAAGAGCCGGAAACCGGCCAGACCTTTGTGCCGCACCGCCCGGCGCGCCCGCCAAAGTCCGATGGCGGCAAGGCGTTCCGGATCGTGTCAGATTACGAACCCTCGGGCGACCAGCCCGCCGCGATTGCCGAACTGGTGGAGGGCATCAAAGGCGACGAGCGCGATCAGGTTCTCTTGGGCGTCACTGGCTCAGGCAAGACCTTCACCATGGCCAAGGTCATCGAGGCTGTGCAGCGCCCCGCGCTCATCCTTGCGCCCAACAAGATTCTCGCCGCCCAGCTTTATGGCGAGTTCAAGAGCTTCTTTCCCGACAATGCAGTCGAATATTTCGTCAGCTATTATGACTATTACCAGCCCGAAGCCTATGTGGCGCGCTCCGACACGTACATCGAGAAGGAAAGCTCGGTAAACGAGGCGATTGACCGGATGCGCCACTCGGCAACGCGCGCGCTTCTGGAGCGCGATGACGTGCTGATCGTCGCCTCGGTCTCCTGCCTTTACGGCATCGGCTCGGTCGAAACCTATTCGGCGATGATCTTCGACATCAAGAAGGGCGAAACGGTCGACCAGCGCGAGATCATCAGGAAGCTCGTCTCGCTCCAGTACAAGCGCAACGATGCTGCTTTCTCGCGCGGCAATTTCCGCGTGAAGGGTGATAATCTGGAAATCTTCCCCTCGCACTATGAAGACACCGCATGGCGGGTCAGTTTCTTTGGCGATGAGATTGAAGAGATTGTCGAGTTTGATCCGCTGACCGGCAAAAAGGTCGCGAGCCTCGATTTTGTGCGCGTCTTTGCCAACAGCCACTATGTGACGCCCGGTCCGACGCTCAAGCAGGCGATGGAGGCCATCAAGTTCGAGCTTCAGGAGCGGCTGAAGGAGCTGGTCGCGGAAGGCAAGCTACTCGAAGCGCAGCGGCTGGAGCAGCGCACCAATTTTGATCTGGAGATGATCGCAGCGACCGGAAGCTGTGCTGGCATCGAAAATTACAGCCGCTTCCTCACAGGCCGCCTGCCGGGTGAGCCGCCGCCGACGCTGTTTGAATATCTGCCCGACAATGCGCTGCTCTTTGTCGATGAAAGCCATGTCACCATCGGCCAAGTCAACGGCATGGCGCGCGGGGACCACAGGCGAAAGCTGACGCTCGCCGAATATGGCTTCCGCCTGCCAAGCTGCATCGACAACCGCCCCTTGCGCTTCAACGAATGGGAGGCGATGCGCCCGCAGACGACCTATGTCTCGGCAACGCCCGGCTCATGGGAAATGGAGCAGACGGGCGGCGCCTTCGTGGAGCAGGTCATCCGCCCTACGGGGCTCATTGACCCGCCCGTTGAAATCCGCCCGACCGAAGATCAGGTGCAGGATTGCATCAACGAATGTCGCAAGACGGCGGAAGCAGGCTATCGCACGCTGGTGACCACGCTCACCAAGCGCATGGCCGAAGACCTGACCGAGTTCATGCACGAAGCGGGGCTGCGCGTCCGCTACATGCACTCGGATGTCGAGACGCTTGAACGCATCGAGCTGATCCGCGACCTGCGTCTGGGCGTGTATGATGTACTGGTGGGCATCAACCTGCTGCGCGAAGGCCTCGACATTCCGGAATGCGGGCTGGTCACGATCCTCGACGCCGACAAGGAGGGTTTCTTGCGCTCCGAAACGTCGCTCATCCAGACCATTGGCCGCGCGGCGCGCAACGTCGATGGCCGCGTGATCCTCTATGCCGACCGGATGACCGGCAGCATGGAGCGCGCGATTGCCGAAACCGATCGCCGTCGCGCCAAGCAGCTTGCCTATAATGAAGCACACGGCATCACGCCCGAAACCATCAAGCGCGCCATTGGCGACATCATCTCGCACGTCGCCTCCAAGGATCAGGTCACGGTCGAGATTGATGACGGGCCGCAGCACATGGTCGGCCATAATCTGCGCGCCTATATCGAAGAGCTTGAAAAGAAGATGCGCGCTGCCGCCGCTGACCTCGAGTTTGAAGAAGCCGGCCGCCTGCGCGACGAAATCCGCGCGCTCGAAGCGACCGAACTCGGCCTGCCCGCCAACGAGCACAAGGCCCCGCTCATGGGCCGCAGCAATGAAGGCAAACCCGGCACGAGAAAGACGCGCTTCGGCAAGACGCAGCGGAAGTTCGGGCGGTAGAATTAAATAATATCACTTTTAATCTGATTTTATTCTGGTACTCACCATTCCTCTGGTGGATTCGATGAGGAATGATAGATGCAACCTGCTCATAGCCCCGCCCGATTTGGCGAGCGTTTGAACATTGCTTGCGATCTGCATCCAGAGTGCCCTGAACTCAATAAGGGCA
>ENA-UOYA01000833-UOYA01000833.1-activated-sludge-metagenome-genome-assembly--contig:-NODE-833-length-36356-cov-63.077601_pt1 | contig 36356 bp, 27 predicted proteins | sample MGYA00238163_ERZ764804 | MGnify/ENA primary metagenome ERZ764804 (study PRJEB28919, sample SAMN05720223) | activated sludge metagenome | isolation source: Anaerobic digester | place: Hong Kong...
AAATTAACAGTTTAGCCTTTGCTAATAAATATAAAAAGAATAAAGTATTAATTTGCTGGATGAACCATAAAAAAAGTGTAGTATGACTTTAAACTTTACTAAAAACTAAAAAATGATATGTGTATAAAAATGAAAAAAAATATATTTAATAACATTAAAATAGCTATTGTATGCTTGTTTTTTATTTTAATCCTTTCTATTATATCCATTTTACCAGCAAACGCAAGCGAAAATGCTTTTATTCAGGATAGTTTAAATAGAAAAGTTGCCATTTTACCATACAACAGGATAGGCATAATAAACCCAGCAGCTATAAAAACATTTAGATTTTTAGAAGTAAAACCAGAAAATATTGTGGGAGTGGACTCTTTTTCCATAAAGTTTTACAAAGATTACCTTACTACTTCTACAGTTAATCTTGGAGATTTCAATAATCCAAATCTGGAGATAATTTTAAGTTTAAAAATTGATCTGCTGATTTTAGATCAATCTTTTCCTATAAACAAACTGAAAGATCTTGAAAAATTCAATATAAATTATTTTGTCTATTCTACCTCTGCAGAAAATTATGACACATTGATTTCGAGCCTTCATAATCTATCTATACTCGTAAGCAAAGAAGAAAAATATAACTTGTTATATAAGGACTTCATACAAATTTATGAAAAAAAGATAAGGGAAACTTCCACAATTTTCAAAGACAAAACAGCCTTATCTATTGTCTGGGCCGACAAATCAATAATGGTGGCTGGCTGTGATTCTTATCTTGCATATATGCTTGCGCTTGCCGGGATAAAATACTCGATTTTAGAAAAAGGCTGGGTTCAGATTTCTATAGAAACACTATTAAAACTAAACCCTGATTTTATTATAGTCGCAACGGCAGATCTAGATAAAAGTTACTTTTCAAATCCCATTTTTAAAAGTTTAAAAGCATACAAAAATAAAAAGATTTACTTTTTTTCAAAAGAAGATGAAAACATACTTCTTCAACCTTCTTTCGATCTATGGAAAGGGATTTATGAGCTTCTTTTGAAATTCAAAGATTAGTATCTTTATAGCAAATATTGAATTATAAAACCAGATTTGAAGAAGTTAAAATGGAATCAAGCTCAGCATCAATGCAATTAGATTCATTATCATCCGCATCTTCCTCCTTTTCTTTATTGGTTTTCGCATTTTTGCTCTATTTTCTACTGATAAAGAAGGAAGATATTCAACGAAAAAACCTTTATAAAATATCTTTTATATTATAGAACGTACCTATCTTAATTCAAATTATTTTTACATCTCTTATTTTTAATATCCAGAGCCAACCTAGATATATATCAATATTTCATTATATGTCTATAGTCAGAACCTATACAATTATATGCATAATAACTCAATATACTCTAAATATTCTTTCTATCTACTTTCTATATAGAGCAGCCAAAAAATCTTGAATATTATCTTGTAAATTATTTTCCCGATTTTCTCTTACTTTTAACTTTTAACCATTGCATGGTCAAATTTATTCACTGATTTTCGACTTTAGACTTGTTACTTTAGACTGTAGTATTTTCTATTTTTGAATGTTATATATAAATTTCTCTTCTTTTTCCATCTATAAGATCTGATATCAAACCTTCTTCCTCCATCTTTTCTATCATCCTGGCAGCTCTATTATATCCTATTTTAAGTCTTCTTTGCAAATATGAAGCAGAAGCCTTTCTTTCTTTTTTAACTATTTCAATGGCATCCTTATATAGTGGATCATCAAAATCCAGATACTGATCATTCGTATTCTCTTCTTTATTTATATCTGCAAAAAGTGTATTAATTGATTTCCTCTGGCTATTAAATTTTAAAGCAATATTTTTAACCAGACTTCTAACCTCTGAAGTAGAAATAAAAGCTCCCTGGATACGAACTGGTGGCATTCCAGCAAAGGAAAAGAGCATATCTCCGTTACCAAGAAGAGATTCAGCACCTGAAACATCGAGAATAATTCTAGAATCAGTTTTTGAAAATGTCTGAAAGGCAATACGCGAAGGTAGATTTGATTTTATAACGCCGGTAATAACTTCAGCAGAAGGTCTCTGTGTTGCGAATATAAGATGTATTCCAACTGCTCTTGCCATAGCTGAAAGATGTATAAGAGAATCTTCTATTATCTTTTGAGCTGTTTGCATCAATGCATAAAATTCATCTATAATAAGAACAAGGTATGGTAGTTTTTCATTATTGTTAGCGTTATAATCTTCTATAGATCTGAATCCACTCTCCTTTAACAGATTATACCTATTTTCCATCTCGTTAACAAGCCATTTTAAAGCCGATGATGCATCTTCTGGATAAATTATTATTTCATCGGTAAGAAGATGTGGGAGTTCATCGTAAAGGGATAACTCTACTCTTTTAGGGTCTATCAAGATAAGCTTGACTTCATCTGGAGAATTTGCAAGTACAAGAGATGCTATCAAAGTATTTATACACACAGATTTACCGGAGCCAGTTCTTCCGGCTATCAAAAGGTGTGGCATCTTTGAAATATCTGCAATAATCACTTTTCCCTCAATATCTTTCCCAAGAATAAAGGGTAGATTCACTCCCGACTGCTTACATTTCTTAAAATCATCTGTTTTTACAAGGTCTGTAAAATAAACTATTTTTTTTATATCATTTGGAATCTCTATCCCAACAGCCTTTTTCCCGGGTATTGGAGCAATAATCCTTATCCTCTCAGCCGAAAGGTTGTAGGCAATATTTTTTTCAAGTTTCAATATTTTTCCAAGATTTACTTTTTCATCAACCTCAAGTTCAAATCTTGTAACTACCGGCCCTTTTATATATTGAATCAAAGTCGATTCTATGCCAAAATCTTTTAATGTTTTAAGTATAATTACAGCTTTTTCTTCAATAATCTCATTATTTTCTTCAAAATTATCCCTTTGAGTATGCATTGATCCTGGTATCAAATCATCAATATTTAATCGATCATTAAAAGTACTGTTGACATTGGAATAGATATTATTATTGATCGGTTTTGAAATACTTTCAATTATTTCTGATCCTCGTTTATTTTCTATATCACTCAAGATCCCAACTTCTAAGCTCTCATTCTGTTTATCAGAAAGATCATAATTTTCATAAATCCCGGTTTTCTCATCATCGATATCTAGCCTAGTATCATTTGCATCATTAATAATATTTTCATCCAGAAGACCTTCTTCATTTTTTGTATTAACAGATTCTGCAAGCTTTATATCATAAGGTTTTATATCTATTTTGGGAACTTTCAGTATTATACTTTCTGAGTGCTTCTTATTAAAGTCGCTATTCTTGCTAATATTATATGAGATATTTATATTTTCATTATCAATATTTTCATTTTCAATATTTTTGCTACTTTTCCCTTCAAAATGGTTAATATTTAAAAAACTAATAAAACAAATTATCCAGTACAATAAAATAAATATTGTCAACATTATATAAAGTATAAAAATAACAATATTTTCATTTAATATGCCGATAAGGTATTTGTTTATTGCAAAAATAGATGTTTTAAAAAGATACAGTTCAAGTAAAGGAAGGAGAAAAGTAAATAAAAATAGTGATGCAAATAAAAGGTTAAGAATTTTCTGATCATACTCATAGTTGATTTTTATAACATAAAACCATATTACTTCAATAATAAACCATGGAAATATCCCCATAACATTTATTATTGAAATTGAAGAATACATAAAAATTATAAAACCTGAAATAATTAAAGCTAATAAAAGATGTATATATTTTGAAGGAAATTTCATCTTAACCTCTATATTTAATTAAACCTTCCACTTGTTTCATAACTTCTGGATCTTTTAAGTTTTTTAATTATAGTAATTTAAATTTATTTTGTAAATATTTAATGCATATCTGGATTACTGCATTCGTTTAATTTATACTAAAATACCAATATATAATAAACTTTCAATATACTACATACTTTTAGAATAAAATGTTGACTTCACTCAGTAACTTTGTAAAGTCTCTATTACATTAATAGATTTTCTAAATAATGTTGATAATATATCAACAAGAAATCTTCAGAAAAATTGTTTACTTTTTTTATTTTCATTATAGTTTTTCGGTATGAAATCGAAAAGCTTTTTTATAAAATTTATCCCTTTTTTTTTATTATTTATTTTATTTATTTTAGATGGTTGTTCGACTTTTTCGCCAGTTACTCCAGCTTTCGATGGGGTTTCAGATAAAAACTATTTAGACAATCTTTACCCACAAAATCAAACAGATAATAAAACTCAATTTAATGAGTCTTACTCATTTTGCGGCTTTTTTACAGACTCTTCAGGTTTTTTATATGGTGTTACTATAGAACTTTCTAAACTTACATTCAATAACATAACTTTCTGGTTATACGATGCTTTTATACTGGATTACACAAAGGTGCAGATGGCTCAATCCTCAAATGAAAGCCAGGAAAAAAAACCGACTATGCTCAAGTTATCTGCTACCTCTATCAACCCTATGAGCCAGTACTCGTTATCCGATAGTACTATATCCATAGGTAAAAGCAAGTTTTCCTGGAAAAATCATACCTTACTTTTTCAACTAGTGGATAAAAAAAATAAGATCACTGTCAAATCAAAAATGTATCAATCAAATAATTTTACTACCCTTGGTTCCCCAACCCTTAATCTTTCCAATGGAAAAAAAACTTTTTTCTTTACATCTACATCTTTTGAATCATCTCTGGAATTTTCTCTTACCGATGTTAATAAGGAAAAATTCAAAAAAAATAATCTAAACGGATATGGGGTGTTTTATCGAAGTTTTGGCCCTGAAGCTCTGTTAGAATATGAATTCCATTATTTAAATTTCAATAAAATAAAAATTGGAGCAAATTGGACAAATCCACCAGAACAATTCATAAATAAATCTTATATTATTCTCTATATCCCAAAAACTTTCTTCTACTATGTACTTGAGCTTCAGATCGAAAATAATAAACCAGTTTTTTCTAAAGTCGAAAACATAGATATTTACAATTATTCAACTATTTTAAAAGATAAAAATAGAAGATACCCCATGAATTTTTCAATCTTTATAGATAAAACACTATTAAAATTTAACCCACTTGCTTTAAATCCACCGGTTCAGTTTTTTACCCATGATTCATGGTTTGGTATTGAACCTATTTTTGACTCTTCATCAAACCTATTGGGGATTGGTTTTTCGAATCTCTACGAATACTCCAGGATGATAACAAAGTAAAATAAAGGCTTATTTATAAATATTATAATAAAAACAGTTATACAACAAAAATCATGAGGCTAAAGATACAATTTCCAGATGTATTCAGAGAAATTTTTACAACTAAATTTTAACATGGGTCCTGATTTTATCAGGATATAATGTACATAAATTTCAACTTTAATCTTATTTTATTCTTTTTAAATCAAATTTTTCTATTTTTCTGTAATTTTCTATTTTCTAATAACTATTATCTTTATGAAAGCTAAAATTATATGAGCGTATATTATTTTTTTTATCATATTAATCACCTTTGTTGGTAGACAAGCTTTGAAAAACCTGTATTATTTAAATTTTTTAGGGTATTTTTATGGAAGATTTTTACATTTCCAGCATTTTTACTGAACTTATAAATTTTGAACTTGAAACTATCTATCTTTATATATCAATGATTAACTTTTCATTAACTAAAGCCAATCCAGATCTTTATAATTTTCTTATTTATAGATTAAACAAAAAAAATAAATCTTTACAGCTTTTGTTGAAATATCTTTCTTATTATCATGTTAGATTTTGTTTTAAAGATATAAAGCTATTACAAACTGGTTGGAAAAGTAGTTTTGAATGCATCAATAATATATATATTCATGAAAAATTTTACCTTGAAAAACTCAAGTACGCTAAAGATGCTTTAAAACGATATCGATTAACAGAACTTTTCTTTTTTATTGAAAGAAATATTTGTTTGCAAAAGAGGTACTTAAAAATTCTGAAAAAAACTATTGTTTTTAAATATATTTACCATAACCGGGCTTTAAAAGGACTGCTGTATCCTGGAAGTAGGCAGGCATTGCACGTAGAACAGTTCCCACAAGTGAATAATTGAAAAGGTAATTATCAAAAATTGTTTCTTTTGATTTGCAAAGAAGGTTCTCATTTTTAAAAAGTTGTTTTTTATTTAAGTCGATAAAAACAAAATCAGCGTCTGAATCTTCTTCAATGCAGCCTTTTTTTGGGTATAATCCATATCTTTTAGCCTGATTCTCTGCTATAAGTTTGTATAGATCATCCAGATTTAGTTTATCATAAAACTTTGACACAGAATACAAAAGAAGAGTCTGAACACCAGGGATCCCTGAATAATCTTTTAAAAATGAACCGGTATGTTTTTCTTGATAAGTACATCCAGCATGATCTGAAGCTATAAAAAGACAATTTTTATTCAAGACAGATTCTATAAGTATTTCTCTATCACTATCACTTTTAACAGGAGGTGCAGTTTTAAGTAATGAACCAAATTTTTCAAAATCTTTTTCAGTAAACTCAAGATAATGAGGCGCTGTTTCAAATGTTATATCAACCTTATCCTTCATCTCACCAAGAAATTTTGCCGCTGCTGCCGAAGAAAGATGCACAATATGAAAACTTGCGGAAGTTTGTGAAGCTATGGCAGCAGCATTCATTACTGAGATTAATTCAGCGATTGCTGGCCTTGAAAGTGTATATTTTTTATATTCAGGGATAATATCTTTATTATATTCTGTCAATCCATAAATTATCTCACTGTCTTCACTGTGTAATAATATTGGCTTTTTAAATTCTTTTATGACTTTTGCAGCTCTAAAAAGTTGTGCATTTGTAAGTCTTGGAAATGAATCCATCCCTGAAATAGTATAACCTTTAAATCCTTTAACACCTGCCAGGACTAAATCTTCTATATCACTTTCAAATGTAATTGAGTCAACCGTTTTTCCGCATATACCTCCATAAAAAGCATAATCACAACGAGCCATTGGCTCAACAGCTGCTAATTTATCTTTTAAGTTCTTTCTATTCGTAACTTCTGGTATCGATGTACATGGCATATCTATAACGGTTGTTATTCCTCCAGCTAATGCTGCAGCTGAGCCACTGGAAAAATCTTCTCTATATGTATAACCAGGAGTGTCAAAATGCACATGAGCATCTATTCCCCCTGGCAAAACCAGGTAATTGTGACAATCAAAAATATAATTATGCTTATCAAAATTCTTTAAATCAGAAGTCTTTGACGTAAAAAATTGTTCAAGAGGTAATATTTTACAGTTTGAAAAATCAACTGGATTTGCTGGATTCGATGATTTAATTATCCCTGAATCAAACCTGGAATATTCAATTTGTGAATTTTTTTTATCATCTTTAGAAATCTCTTTCAAAATTTTATCATTTCTAAAATCTTCAATCCGCAAGAAAGGAATGTCTAAAAAATTTGCAAATTTACCATCTGCATAATTAATAGAAAAAGATTTCTTAGCCTTAGAGTGGCTTTTTTTATCAAGCATCCAGAGATTAGTAAACCAGATCATTTGTTTCTCTTCTTAAATATTCTCTCAAAACATAAACTTTCATTAATAATCAAGATTGATACAAATTTAACAAATTGATACTTTCACTCTTTAATATATGTATAATTAGGTTTATTAGATATCGTTTTTTTATTGGATAATACAAAGTCAGTAGATACTAAATAATTATCTCTAGTTATCTGCTAATTTTCACAATTACTGCTTTTACTGATTTGCCTCAAGTAAGGATAAGATATTTTCAGACAAAAATGGTGATGTAAAAAGCCTAATACCTGTTGCATATGCAAAAGCATTTGCTATTGTTGGTATGGGTCCATTTATGTTTATTTCTGATACCGACTTTGCTCCATATGGACCTGTTTTTTCATATGAAGGGCAGAGTATTATCTTTATATCAGGAATATCATTGGCTGTAAATATTTTGTACCTATTAAAACTATTATTTAGCATTCTTCCTTCATGTAAAAAGTACTTTTCAGTCAAAGCATAGGATATCCCATTTACGATAGCTCCTTCACATTGTCCTTCAACAAGAGCAGGATTTATAGGAGTTCCACAATCTACGGCAGCAAGATATCTAATTACCCTGATTTTGCCAGTATAAGTATCCAGTTCTATCTCACCAAAATGGGCAGCGAAAGGAGGAGGTGATAATTTGCAAAATTCAGAAGAAACTGCCTGTATCTGGTATTGATTGTGCTGATACATTGCAAAACGAACTATATCTGAATATGCGACCTTATCACTGTCATCTGATGAACATACAAATTGATCTTTTAATTGAAGTTTCTTTTTATCTATTTTCAAAATTTCTGATGCAGTTTCAATAAGCTGTTCTTTGATTTTTTTTGCAGCTGATAGAACGGTATTTCCACTTAAATAAGTAGTTGATGAAGCATAAGCGCCAGTATCAAAAGGTGTAACATCTGTGTCTGCAGCTATAACATGTATCTTAGAGATGGGTAAATCAAGAGTTTCAGCTATAATCTGTGCAAAAATTGTATCTGCTCCAGTGCCTAAATCTGTAGCTCCAGTTAATAAACTAACTGAACCATCATCCTGCATTTTTATGTAACATGAAGCCATATCCACCATCGGTATTGCAGATCCTTGCATTAAAGCTGAAAATCCAACACCTCTTTTAAATCTCTGGTTCTTACCTCTTTCTGTTCTGTATTCTTCACGTTTATTCTTCCAATCAAAAAGTTCTGCTCCCTTTTGTATGCATATTTTAAGGTTATTTGCGCTAACAACCTGTTCTACACCCTCTGTACCTTCACCTAAAGCTTTAAATATTGGTGAAGTCTCATCTTTATCTATTCCCCATTTTAAAAAATAATCCACAGGGTCAATGTTTAGTTCTTCAACAAGTTCATCTAAGAAACAATTTAGTGCAAATTGACCTTGAGTTGCACCATAACCTCTGTATGCACCACCAACAGGTAAATTAGAATATAATGATTTTCCGATAAATTTAATATTATTTATTTTATTTAGTATAGGTAGAGTCTTTGAGCCAACATTTGTTAAAACAGTCAGAGCATGAGGTCCATATGCTCCTGCATTTTCAATTGCAGTCATCGAAAGAGAATTTATTGTCCCATCACCTTGATATCCAGCTTCCATGATCAACTGGTATTCATGACGTGTCCTTGTCCCTATGAAGACCTCTTCTCTATCCAATCTTATCTTTACAGGTTGTTTCAGAATCCATGAAGCATATGCAGCATAAGGTTCCAGGATAATCTCCTGTTTAGATCCAAATCCACCTCCAAGCCGTGGTTTAATGACTCTAATTTTACTTGCAGGTATTCCAGTGACATAGGAAACTATCCTTCTAGCATGAAATGGTACCTGTGTCGTTGAAATTATCGTCAATCTTCCCCTCTGGTCAAAATAGCTGATACTCGCATGTGGCTCTAAAGCACAGTGATGGGCGATATGATTACAATAAATCCTCTGCATCTTTTTTGATGATCCATCGTAACTTTTCTGGTAATTTCCAACCTCAATTTCAACAAGTGCAGCCAGATTCTTTGAAGGCTCATATGGAACAGGAATTTTTGCAAAGGACCCATCTTTATCGTGTACTATTATCTTTGATCCTTCAGCATCAACAAAATCAAGCAAAGGTTCAAGAATATCGTATTTAACAATTGTCTTACTTGCAGCCAATTTTGCAAGATCTCTCGTTCTGGCAATAACAAGAGCAACTGGTTCCCCAACAAATCTTACAATATTTGAGAACATTCGACAATCGTATGGAGAAGGTTCAGGATAACCCTGACCGGCAGAAGTATATAAAGTTTGAGGTGTATTTTTATACCAGAAAACTTTCTTTACCCCATCAATATTTTCAATCTCAGTAATATTTTCAATCTCTAAAACCTTAGCATGTGGATAAGGACTTCGAACGAAATAACCATGCAGTGTATCAAATTGAAAATCATCAGTAAAAAGTTCATCACCACAAGCTAAAGCCAGAGCATCGATTTTTTCAACGGAATTTTCTATATATTTAAATTTCATTTTTTCATTATTTTCAGCAGGATTCATATATAACTCCTATAAAAGTCAATTCTTTCCGAAAAAAATTCTCACTTTTAGTCTTTATCTTTTAATCTTATTTATTTTTAAGCTTCCTGACAGCAAGCTTGACTGCATCGATTATCTTAACATAGCCAGTGCATCTACAAAGATTTCCACTCAGAGCCACTTTAATATCTTCTTCTGAAGGTGAAGGATTTTTGCTCAAAAGTTCATATGTTGCAATAATCATACCTGGTGTGCAAAAACCACACTGAACAGCTTGAGCCTCAACGAAAGCTAATTCTATAGGATGAGGATTACCTGAGTTTCCCAGTCCATTAACCGTCAGTATTCGTGCGTTATCAACAGTTGCTGCGAAAACCTGACAGGAGTTGACAGCTCTGCCATTAAGCAAAACAAGACAGGAACCACAAGCCCCTTCTTCGCAGCCACATTTTACCTCAACATAGCCAAGTTCACGAAGCAGATTTAGCAAGGTAGTCGATCCAGAAGTTTTGCATTTCACATCTAAATTATTTATATTCAATGAAAGTTCAAGATCGCCATCCATACTACCTTTTTTGTGCAGTTTACCAAAGCTAGCCATATTTCCCTCTTTTAAAATTCTTAATTAATTAAAACTATAAGTTGAATTATTTCTTTAAGATAAGCAATCAATTTTTATTAATTTATAATAATTTTTTCCCGCATCATAATATCCTTTATAAGGACTCTAGCCATTTTTTCCTTGTATTGCTGTGAGAATCTAAAATCATTTCCAAAACCAAAAAAGCTATTATCTAAAATATCATCAAATTCTTTCTCATTATGTAAATTTTTTCCTAAGAATAAGTTATTAAATTTTTCATCAAGAAAGTATAAATTTTTTGTTCCAGTAACAGCACAAATAAAGGAATCTAGTGACAAATCGTTTGTATAGCTAGCAGCTATAGCAACTCTAAGAGCAGCATAATCAAATGTAGTTTGAGAAAATCTTTCTGACCCATATTTTTTATTTTTATCATAATCTATAGTTATTTTTTCAATGATATGCGGATTTGATCGTCTAATTTTAATATATTCTACCAGATCAAAAACCTTATTATGACAGTCTATTTTTACATTTGCACAGAATAAAGGTGCATAAAGATCTGACCAGAGAGGGAAATCATAAAGGGAACCACCAATCGTTATAAGGTTTCGAAGTGGATAAGATGCTGCCTCTACAAGGGCTTTCATCAACATATATTCAAAAGTACCGGAAGCTGGATTATCTTTTTGTAAAAATTCGATGACTTCGTTAAATGTTGCCATGCTTCCTATAATAATAGAAGCTTGATTTGCCTCTTTGTTTTTTCTTTTCTCAATATATGAAAGCTCACATTTACTGAGATCTATAAATCCCTTAATCTTTTTTGATTTTATTCTCAGTATTGCTGTAGAACCAGCACATGGTACTATATCCGGTTCATTTAGGTGTATTGATAACGCTTGTTCATAACTATCAGGTCTATACCAGATAATATCTTCTTTTAGCATATAAAAAATCTCCTGATTTATTTTTTATTTAAAATTGGTCTTTAGTATTTTGTGAAGAGCATCAAAATATCAACTCAACAATTTTTTAGAAATATCATTTCCCTTTTTTATAATAGTTTCTTCTTCCATACCTGTCAACTTACCATCTTTAACGGCAAGAATACCATTAACTATCGTATATTTTGTAATGTGGCTGTCACCGCAAAAGAGTAAAGCTGCCAGGGGATCAGACAAAGAGCCTGTATAATCCAATCTTAATATAGGAAAAACAGCAAGATCTGCAAGCCAATTTTCCTTTATCTTTCCAACATTTTTAAATCCCAACAAAGAAGCTCCACCTGTTGTTCCAAATTCAAATACTGTGTTTGCATCTATTGAGCAAGAGCCATACTTAACTCTTTGAAGAAGCAAAGTCTGACGGAGCTCTCCCAGCATATCGGAAGTATCATTTGAAGCACTACCATCGACTGCTATACCTATAGGAATCCCCTTTTCATGACATTCAACAACTCGACATATTCCCGAACCAAGTCGCATATTTGAAGATGGACAATGAGCTATACCAGTTTTTGTTTTTGCTAAAAGATCGAGTTCATTATCATCAAAATATATTCCATGAGCATAAAATGTATCTTCTCCAATAAATTCAACCTCTTCCATTAAGGCTAATGGCCTTTTACCATATGTTTTCAGGCAATACTGTACTTCATCAGAAGTTTCTGCAAGGTGAGTATGAAGTTTTACGCCATATTTTCTTGCAAGTTTTACACTTTCTTTCATAAGCTCTTTACTAACAGAAAATGGAGAACAAGGAGCTACTATAACTCTCCGCATGGAATCTTCAGATGGATCATTGAAAAGCTTTATAACCTTTTCAGTATCTTCAAGAATTTTATCATCAGATTGAACAACATCATCAGGTGGTAAGCCTCCATCTTTTTTGCTTTTAGACATGGAACCTCGAGTTGCAGCAAACCTTATGCCCAGTTTTTCAGCAACATCATACTGAATCTTTGCTATGCTTTTATTTTCCACAGAAAAAGATCCTGGATAAAGGTAGTGATGATCTGTTGTTAAAGTACACCCAGTTTTCAAGAGCTCACCTATCGCTATAGCTGAAGAATAATATATTGCTTCATCATCGATTTTTTTCCATATTTCATATAGAAAAGTAAGCCAATCAAATAATTTTGAGTTTTGAACTTCTTTCACATTTCTTGTTAATGTTTGATAAAAATGATGATGTGTATTTACAAGACCTGGAATGACTATAGAATCCGAACAATCAAGAATCTGAAGTCTTGCTCGTTCTTCAGCTTTTAAATTATCTAAAAGATGAGTTCCAATCTTTTTTATCCTGTTTTCTTCAATAAGAATATCCTGGGAGTAAAGCATCTTCTCGTTATCGAGAGTCGCTATTGCGTAGCAGTTTTGAAGCAGTATCATTAACCCCTCCTGATAATTTGCAATTCATATTTTTTTGTGTCTATCTTAAGTTTTCTTTATGCAACAATTTTTTTGTGCGATTTATAGTACTATAAAATAATGCAAAGTCAAAACTGTAAATAATAAGATTTTATTTCAAAAGCAAACTTATACTAAAAATAAAAAAATAAATAATTTTGAAAATAAAAGTTTACAGTTGCAAAAATTATTAAATTAACTATTTTTCGTCTGTTTATACTATAGCCTAAATTACTACAGTCACAAGTCAAAAATCCAAAGTTAAAAGTTCGAGAAAAAGATTTTTATCTTTGGGCTTTTGAATAAAATAAACTGAAAAATAAAAATGGACTTAAATCATTGATTCTATTTAATATTTAGAGAAATTAGATGAAAATCATAGTAATAATTTCCAGATTAATACAAAATTGTTCAAAGCATAGAATTCATCATCTTGCTGCAGCTTTTTCTTACTATTTTATTCTCTCAATCCCTGCTATAGTGATGTTAATTTTTAATTATGGAAGCAACTATTTTGCGTCGGAGATGATTCTTGACTCTATTATGCCAAATCTTGAAAAAATATTTGGCAGCGAATCTCTTGATACAATAATAAGACTATTTACATCGGCATCTACCTCAAAGAGTCATAGCTTATATGCTATTATAAGTATAGTTGTACTTTTATTGACAGCCTCCCAGGTGTTTATTTTTGTTAAAGTTTCCTATACAAATTACAACAGGATTATAATTCATAAAAATCAAATAGTTTCTTTTTTTAAGGGAAGATTATTTTCTATACTGTTAACCTTTGCAATACTTATGTTCTTCTTTACAGCCTTATTTTTAAGCCCTATACTTCAAAATATAGAGAAATTCTTCATAAATCCAAAGATAAATACTATTAAAAAAACTATCTATGATTACTTTTTTTCTCCACTTCTCTTTGCTTTTCTATATTCTCTTTTTGTCATTGTGATAATGGAAAAGGTACCTTACAGATTTGCTTTTTTTAGTGGTCTATTGACATCAATTCTCGGCAAACTTGCCAATTTAATATTGAAAATGTGGATACCAAAGACTCTAACAGGCTCTTTTTTTGCTAAAACTGGTTCAAGTTTAATTATACTTATTTATATATACTATATTGGTTTGATTATTTTCATTGGTCTTGAGTTTTCATCAACTCTTATGAATATAAAAGTTTTTCATAGAAACTACGACTGGATTACCAGAAGACATATCATTCGCTTGTTCAATTCTAAAAAAAATCTATTGAACAAGATCTTGAAAAAAAATAAGTAATTTTTTCCTGTATATAAAAATCCAGATTTTAAGCTCTTTAACTTAAAAAACTTCATTTTTTCAAAATTCATAACTTTATCATATCTATTCATCAATTGTCCTAATATTCTTATTATTATTTATGGTATAACCTAATATTAATCATTATACTATTAAATTATATTTTTTTATTTACTTATCTTAATTTTATAATTTTAAAATGATTTTAACTTATATTTATTAGATATATATATGATTAATTTTAAAATATTCAGCATTCATAGTATTTAATTTTTCTTGACTAAAATAAATTTAATTTTACTAAATTAAGCAGTAATTTTAAGGAGTTAGTATGAAGAAAGTACTTTTTGTTGTTGCTATCAGTGCTCTTTTTCTTATGCTTTTTGCCTGCCAATCTCCTCTTGATTTTACCGATAGTATTGGTAATGGCGCAGAAAAAGAGGAGGTTAACAGAGCCGCACCTGTTCGACTCAATATGACATCAAAAGATGCATATGAGCAGGATGATTCAAGAACCTATGCAAAGACTATTACAGATGGTCAAACCCAGGAGCATAACTTTTACGATGATGCAAACGACTATATGAAGTTTACAGCTGTTTATGGAAAAACTTATACTATTGAAACTGTGGTTTATGGATATGCTGATACTGTTCTTTATTTGCAGAATAGTTCTGGCACAACTTTAGCTTCAAATGATGACAAAGGTGATGGAACTTATGGATCTAAGATTACCTGGACAGCAACATCTTCCTCAACTTTCTATATAAGAGCTTATTCGTACAATGGAAGGTATGGGACAAACAGAGGCTACACTATTACTTTAACATCTGGTGGTGGCGGCGGCGGTGGAGTTACTCTTCCTCAACCACAGAAAAAGTGGACTATACTTGTTTACCTTGATGCAGACAATAACCTTTCTTCCTATGGCGATTATGATATCAATGAAATGAAAGCTGTTGGTTCAACCTCAGATATCAATATCGTTGCCCTATGGGATAATTCTGGTTCCACACACGGTTATTACTACATCCAGTCCGGTGTTGCAACATTGTTACAGGATCTTGGTGAAATTAATATGGGTTCTGAAACAACTGCAAAAAACTTTGTTGATTATGCGACAACAAATTTTCCAGCAGATCATTTTATGTGGATTTTCTGGAATCATGGCGGAGCAGTTGATAGAGCTAAAGGCGTTTGCTGGGATGACACAAATAGCAGCGATCACCTCTCCGAAGTAGAACAGAAGAATACAATAACTTATTTTTACAATAAGATTGGTAAAGCTATCGATGTAGTTGCCTACGATGCTTGCCTTATGGCTTGTGCCGAGCTTATGTATCAGTTCAAGGGTTATGTAAACTACCTTGCATCTTCAGAACAAACAATCCCTGGAAATGGTTATGACTATGAGTTTATAACCTATATTAAAAATAACCCCACATGTACACCTTACTATGCTGCAAAAGCCATATTTGACTATTATAAAGCAGAGTATTCTTCTACTTCAGATGTCACTTTCTCAGTCGCAGACCTTTCCTACGCTGATGAACTTGGAACAGCCATAAATACTTTTGCTTCTGCAGCAATAAATAGTGGAATAGCTGGCTCAACATTTAAAAACCTCAGACCTTCAAGTAACTTTAGCGGTTATACCTGGGATCTATATGCCTATATGAGTGCTATTTACAATAGTTCTAGCATGACAACAACTGTTAAAAATGCTGCAAAGGCTGTTATGGATCTTATTTATGTTGGCAATCTTCAACTCATCGTTTTAGAGTGGCATGGTTCTACCTGGAATTCAAAGGCTTATGGAGCTGCTATAACATTAAAATCCGATACAACTACTTATAGCCTCCTTGATATCTGTGTTAACACACAGTGGGATGAGTTCTTAACATTTGCAGGTTTTACTTCTTAACAAATTTTTCTAGTAAGAACATGACTGTTAAAGAATAATATTTGAAGATTACAAAACCCCGGTTTTAGCCGGGGTTTTTTACTATCGAACTATAGATATTAAAATTAAGGTTTTATTTGATAACACACAAAAAAACAAAAAGTCTATTTTCTTAATTACTCCAGAAAATTTCTCGGCGATAATTTAGTATATGCTCTAAAAATAATAGATCACTTTTACAATCGTTTTTAATAAAGTATAAACCATCTTTTTTCAAGACCTTTAGATTGTGAATTTTTCTATCACCATCTCTATAAATAAGTGAGTCAATATTTAATAGTCCAAAATCATCAAATTTAATTTTTCCTGAATTTATGAAAAAGCCTGGATTTTGAGAATTTGTAAATCTCTGTTCAGAACTGTAATAAGTGAGTTTATCAATATTGGGAGCTCCTTTTTCATACGGACAAAAAGTCTGACAATTTCCGCATTGATTACAAAAATCATCGATATGCAAAATCTGATAAAAATTCCTGAAATTTTTATTTGAATATGGGATTGAAATATTTGCTCTATTTGGACATACATCAACACACCTTAAACAGTAATAATTACATGCCAGGCACCTATTATCGTCAACTCTGTCTGGTTTTTTAAATTTGCCTCTATCCAATCTGGCAGATTCTTCAATTAATCTAAGATTATCTATGGGTTCATTATTTTCAAAAATATCTAATTTAATATTTTTTTGATTGAGAATAATTTGAGCAACAGCTTTTGCATCTGAAATAACTTCAACAACGGAAGAAGGTCCTCTTACAAGATCTCCTATTAGAAATATATTTTTTGCATTTGTAAAATATTTATTTTCTTTATCTTTTTCAATATTATTTTCAGCCAGCCATTTTTTGTCTTCTTCCTCCCCTATTGCAACAATTAATGTGTCTACTGCAAGAAGTTCATATTTGCCAGTCGGAATCGAAACCTTTCTGCCATCTTTATCTTTTTTCTCGCCAGGTTGCATTATTTCACATGTAAGTGTCTTATTTTTAAATGAAACTGGCTGTCTTAACATGCGAAAAGACACTCCATCTTCTATTGCATTTTCAAGCTCTTCTCTATCAGCGGGGATTTCTTTTTCAGTTCTTCTATAAACAACAGTAACTTTTTTAACACCAGGCGATCTTATGGCTGCTCGAGATGCATCCATAGCAGAATTTCCTCCACCAACAATAACAACATTTTTCCCCAATTTTAACCTGTGCCTGTTGATATTCCACTGTTTCAAAAAGGTTAATGAGTCGAGAATATTTCCATTTTTTTCTTCAAGGACCAATTCTCTAGGCTTATTCGCTCCTATTGCTAAAATTATGTAATCAAAACCTTTTTCTCTCAATTCTTTAACACTAACTGAGCTACCAGTATTTATATTGACACCCAATAATTTAATTAGTTCAACATCTTTTTCAATAAATCTTTTGTTTATCCTGAATTTTGGTATAATAGAACTTATAACTCCACCAGGAGAATCTTCTTTTTCAAAGAGTGAAACCTTGAATCCACTTCTAGCTAAAAAATGTGCTTCAGCAATACCTGCTGGTCCGCCTCCTACAATAGCAACAGATCCTGGATAATCTATATCTTGTTTTGTTTCCAATTTATCTTTAATGGATAATTTGTTTAATGCATTAACAGCGTATTTAAATCCCTTCTTTGATGCATAAAATTTCATATCTCGAATACATACTGGTTTGTCATAAAAATTTCGTGTACAATAATTCATACATGGATGAGTACATATGATTGAGGTTGTAAAAGGAAGTGGATTCTTTGATATTATGATTTTAAATGCTGATTCAAACTGTTTTGTTTTGATAGCTCTAAGATATTCGGGGACATCCTGATTTATAGGACAGATCTCTTTACATGGAGCCATGAAACAATCATAAAGTGGAAGTTGTTTTGAAATTTTTCCATAATTATATTTTTCTAAAGATTTAGAACTTTTTAAATACTTTTCTCCTGTAGCTATTTCAGATGCAACAAATAATTTTGCTTTTCTTTTAAATGAGTAATCAGATGAAGAAGCTATAGAATTCATTCTATGATAACCGCCAGGTTTCAAAAGATCGGTAACAAAAGTCAATGGATAAATACCTTCATTCAAAAGGCTTTTCACATTTTCCTGATCAACCCCAGCAGAAAAAGATATAGGCAAAAGCTTAAACTCTCTTCGCATCTTTTCAGCTAATTCCAGAGAGATCGGAAAAATTGGCCTTCCCGATAGATACGACATTTCACCTTTTAAGCTTGTATGATTTAAGACACCAAGAGTGTTACTGATTTTAATACCAAAACCGACTTTCTGTTCTTCAGCTACCTTATGCATTTTACTGATGATCTGAAGAGCATTATGCATCTGCAAATCATGTTCAAAACTTTCTTCACTTAGCGATATATAATCAAATCCATGACTATGCAATATGCTTTTCACTCTTTGATAACCTAAAAGTGTTGGATTTACTTTCAAAAATGTGTTTATATTTTTTTCTATGAGAAGGTATTGAACTATCTTGTCAATCTCTTCAGGCTTTGTTCCATGCATCGTACTTAAAGTTATTATTGGAGAAATCTTTGTCGAATTTTTAGCAATATTTTTAAGCCTCTCTAAAGGATATTCAGCATTAATTCTTGCCTTAAACTTTTTACCATTTTCGCTTTCTAGAATCAGAATCAAATCCTCTGCAAGTTTTTTAACAGTATCGTTTTTACCGGACATCTCCTCTATAAAATTATCAACTTTTGGTGAGGTTATTCCATCTAAAGAGTATCCTACACTCATGGCAAAAATAAAACCATCATTGTTGAAGACATTGGATAATTTATCTGAATTTTTTGATTTTAAATTGAAGATTTCTTTTAATACCAATATGAAAAGATAAGCCTTAATATACTCTTCTAATGCTTCTTTTATAGATAACTCAGTTGACCATTCGACATTATAACCTTCATCGATGGCAAATATACATGGTTTATCTACTGAAATCTTATCTTCTTTTTGAACAGTTTTCAGTTCAATAAATCTTCCCCCACAAAGATAAGAGACTATGATATTCTGTGCTAACTGAGTGTGAGGTCCAGCAGCTGGTCCGATAGGTAAGTCTAGCGCATTTCCCCATAAATTTAAAGGAATGCTGTTTGAAGGTTTGTAAAAATAACTATGATCTATCCCAAAAATGCTGCCATCTCTTAAAAACTCCTCAGATATCCAGAAAAACAGCTTTTCAATATCGATAGGTTTCAAGTCATTTTCCATCTGGATCTCCTAAAGATGTTACCTGATCATCTATTGTTTAATTTTTCTTTATAATCCTGCCAATCTCTCATAAAAGTTTGTATTCCTGCATCAGTCAAAGGATGCTTCATTATCCTTGTAAGAACTGAAAATGGAATAGTTGCAATATCAGCACCAATTTTTGCAGCAGTAAGAATATGCTGTGGATGTCTTATAGAGGCAACTATTATATTTGTTTCAAAACCATAATTTATAAAGATTGTTTTAATATCGGAAACAAGTTCCATTCCATCATGACCTATATCATCAAGTCTTCCAACAAAAGGAGATACATAACTGGCTCCAGCTTTTGCAGCTACTAAAGCCTGTAATGGAGAAAAAATAAGAGTTACATTTGTTCTTATCCCTTCATCTTTAAGCCTTTTAACCGCTTTGATTCCTTCTTCTGTCATAGGGATCTTTATAACAACATATTGAGAAATTTTTGCTAATTTTCGTGCTTCTTCAACCATACCAACAGCATCGATTGAAATAACTTCAGCTGATACCGGCCCCTTGACAAGTTCACAAATCTGTTTAATCCTCTCCTCAAAGGGAGCTTTTTCCTTTGACACAAGTGTTGGATTGGTGGTGACTCCATCAATTATACCTAACTCAAGTCCTTTAGCTATCTCATCAATATTTGCCGTATCCAGAAAAAATTTCATATTTACCTCTTACAAATCTATGATCGTTTTTAAGTTTAATGAAATTTTCTTTAAAAACTATCTCCTGAATTCATGGAGAGTATTATCTTTAAAGGATTTTTGAAATAATTTTGGATTTTATATTTAATTCTACATTTAAAAGTTCAAACTTTACTATTTTATTTTTTCTTTTTTGAACTTAATATATTTTCTATCTTTGAAAGCATATATTTTGATAATGAAACAGCAGCATTTGAGCCGTTATATTTTTCAATAACTTGAGTAAACCAGATCTTTGCCTGTTCATAATCTTTCATGCTAAAATAGACAAACCCTATCTCATAACAAGCCCAGGAAGTATATTCTTTGTTATCAGGATATTTTTCAAGTATTAACTGAAAATATTTAATAGCTGTATCGTAGTCTTTAGCATCATATGCAAGTTGTCCTTCCAGCAAAAGTTTTTCTGGTGAGTAAAGATTACCTTCGGTATCAGTAACAACATATTTATAATGAGCACATCCAGAAAAAGAAATTAAAAAAATAAATATTAGACAAAAAACAAAAGAAGATCTTAGTTTCATAGTTTTTCCTGCCTGACTTTAGATTTTAAAACTTTTCAATACAACAAACATTATTAATAAAAATCTAAACATAAAAGTATAAGAAAAATACCTTTTAAAATATTTATATTCAAACTTGCATATCAAAAATATAGGAAGAAAAGAAATATTAAACATCAATAAATATTAAAATAACACTATTTTTCGACACTCATATTTTTGGTAGACTTTATCACCTATTTTTATATTTGAAAGCAAGAAGTCATACAAAAAAAAAGATAAGTTAACATCTGAAACATCTCTTCCAGCCTCAATAATATAAGAAAAGCAAATCATTTTAAATGAGTATTATAAAATTTGAAAAATAAATCTTATTTGATAATAATCTAAAAATCAGCATCCAGAATGTTTTCTAAAAATTTGACACTTTGTTTGAACTCTCTGAGTTTTTCTTCATAGAGTATATCTCTAAATTTACTTTTTATATCAAATTCGAATTTCCACTTTGGGAGCTTATCAATACATTTGTTTACTTCATCAATCTGCTTTTTAAGGAATTCTTTCCTCTCTTCTTTGCTCAAACATCCTAAAAATAGAACCTTTAGTTCAAGTCCATGACGATTGATCTGATTCCCTTTGAAAGGAACTTTAACCCAATCTTTGACTGCTTTTTTGCCTTCTTCAGTCATTGAGTAAATATCTTTAGGAATTTTACCGTCTGTTTCTTTTTTGCTAGAAAGCAATCCTTTTGATTCAAGTCTTTTAAGAGCAGGATAGATAGATCCTGGAGAAGCTGACCATCGGATTATGTAAGACTTGTCAAAAATTTTTTTAATGTCATAACCTGAAAAATCTTTTAATGAAACAAGTCCCAGGAGCACATATTCCAATTCTGTCGTTTTAATAATATCCTCCCATACATAGTGTATTTAACAATATACTTTTTATAAATTAATTCTTTACTTTTATTTGTCAATAGATATTTGCATTTTTTGCTTTTGTTGCTTAATTTAACCAGGTAACTTTATAAAAACACTCTGAATATCTCTATATGTTTAATTTCACAAATATCTGCTTGAATTACTTATTTCCTAATTGTTCTCGATCATTATTTTTGATTTTTCATCATCAAATATTCAAATATTATGTATTCCATTTCCAGGATTGTATTCTTTTGACTTCCGATTTTAGACTTTTTTACAAAATATTTTTAGCACTTTTGACCTATGATACATATATCCAATGTGTACTTATATACTCATATCTCCAGGTATACAAAATTTCTTCATCTGTCTGGATGCATGATCTCTGGCTATCGCTTTGATTTTAAGTTAAAATGATGCTTAAAAAATAATGACACAAAAAATCATACGTGTGTAACTAAAGATGCTCTGTACAGGAGTTTTTTATCCAGGTTTTTATAAATTTATTTAAAAATTTTGCAAAAGATTGTAATTATGATATTAAAAGATAGAGTATTAAGTCTTATTTATGGACTTTCGATTATATTTCATGCTTTCATACTTTTGATATTGTATTTATATTTTTGATATAGCATTTATGATAATGAATGAATTTTTTCAAATAAGCATTACTTTATGAGGTAAAAAGATGCCATCATTTATTCAAATAGAGGATAGATTCTTGTTTCCTAAAGTTATAAGTGATAACAAAGTTGCCAGGTTATATGAAAAAGACACACGAAAGATCTTCTGCACAAGTCCAAAAAATTTCAAAGTTGTGCAGAAATTTCTATTGCTTAGAAAGGAAATGGAACCTCGGAAAAGGATTTATTATCTTTTTGAAAATTTATCTACAAAAAACTATGAGGATTATCCAGCATATCTTTTTTTATATGGTCAAAAGATGATTGCAAAAAAGCCTTTGATAACTCTTATAAAAGATAAGGAAGATCCTGAACTTATCAAAATATTAACAAAGAAAATGGAAAATTTGATGAAATTTAAAAATTCAAAGTCTATTATAGTAACATTCGATAACTTTCATCTCATTCAGTTTAAGCTAAAAGGGCAAAAACTTTTTCCAAAAGGACAAATTGATTATATTTACGGTATGAGAGGAAAGATACTATGGATTAATCTCTCTACTGAAACTAAATTTGTTGATTTTTCTGCTTTAAAATGCTTCGGGTCCATATATGATCCATTTATGACATGGAAAAGAAGCTTTTTAGAAAGTTATAACTGGATTATAATATGATTATACAACGTTTGGCACTGGTTTATATAGCTAATCCATGCAAAAGAAAACAGTGAAGTCATTATGATTGCCCTCATCTTTCATATAAATTAATAGTTTATATAAATAAACCACGCAAAAGAAAACAGTGAAAAACCTGCTTAAAACTAAAAACATCAAAAGGTTGCTAAACAAAAAATACTTAAAATTTCAGGTTTTCAATTTTATTGATAATATCCTATATTACCCTTTTTGAATTATTCAAAAGATATTATAAATTTGCTTTAAATCAGGTTAATTGAGTATTTTGATGTTTTTTCCATGCTTGAAAACAATATAGTAAAGTTTATATCTCTTAACCTGTCATTTTGACTGTGTTAATCTCTTTCCGGACTTTTAATCCTTGACTTTATTAATTTTTTCATAAACTTTGTAATCAGGTTTCCTCTGGCTCTCAACTTTAGATTTTGACTACCATACTCTATACTGTTATTTCAGCATAAAATATTGAATTTCAAAATTTTGAATAAGTAAAATGGAAAAACAAATCAGCTGAGATTATAATATTAAAGAGGATATTTTATGATAAAAGTTTTAAAAAAAGATATTCCACTCTATGATAAAGAAATACTTCAAATGGGACTTGGACTTAATAATGGGGGTCTTGGGCTTGCAAAATTCATTGCACCGAAAGTTAAGAAACTTATCATAACCGATATCAAAACAAAAGAAGAACTTTTATCATCAGTTGAGCAACTCAACGATTTTAAAAATATAGAATATCATCTTGGTTACCATGATATTAAAGATTTTGAAAATGCAAGTATAGTATTAAAGGGAGCAGGGATAAAACTTACAAATCAATACATTCAGACAGCCATAAAAAATGGAGCAATAATTGATACAGATATTGGATTATTCTTCGAATATTCAGATTTCCCAATACTTGCAGTGACAGGTTCTAAAGGTAAATCCTCTACAACATCTCTTTTATTTACCATTATTTCAAATGCACTTGATGATGTGATCATGGGAGGAAATATCGCAATAAATCCTCTTTTGTACCTTGATCTTAAAAAAAGGATATCAGCTGCTGTACTTGAGCTATCAAGCTGGCAACTGGCTGATCTAGCATTGCATAAAAAATCCCCTCATATTGCTGTTCTTACCACGATTTTTCCTGATCATCTGAACTACTATGATTCTATGGAAGATTACTACGATGATAAGAAAAATATATTTAGATATCAAAAAGATGATGACTATGCAATTATCAATATTAAAAATAAATACCTCTTCACCAGCTTTCTTAATAAAGAAATACCTTCCACTATATTTCTAGTATGTAACTTCGACGAAAAAAATTTCAATGATAATAGCATTAATAATAATTACCCCGTTAAAAATAACCAGTATGATAATAACTTGAACGATAAAGGTTTGAATATTGAAAACACTAATAATAAATGCTCTAAAAAAAACAACCTTGATGAAAAAAACCTGATAGATAAAAATTTGGATGGTGAAAACTCTTATGATAAAAGCCTTGATGAAAGGAATTTTGCAAATAAAAATCTAAATGAAACGAATATGATGGTCGAAAGAGAGTTAACCATAAGACAGTGTATTTCTTATCTGTCGGAAAAAAGCCCACTTCTCCTTGTTAAAAAAGAGGAACGGATATTCTTGTTTATAATAGATGATTTTTGTGAAAAGGTGAAGAACTTTTATGCTTCTATTGCTGAATACAATAATATAGTTGAAAATCTTGAGTCTCAAGATATAGAAAATTTCTTAGAACCCCTGGTTGATAAAAATATGATAAAAAAAATAAAGGTATTTCAACTAAGAGAACCATATAATGAAAATATCTTTGCAGAGCATGGCAAGACAAATATGTTACTGGCTATTGCTGCCTCAATCGCTTTTGACCTCAATATAGGTAAAATATTTGAGGGAATAAAAAAGTATGCTGGATTGCCTTATAGAATGCAGGTAGTTGGAAGAAAGAATAACATCGAGTTTATAAATGATACTACAGCTACGGTGCCAGAAGCTGTTGCAGCTTCGATACTGGCTTTAGCGAAAAGTAGAAACATCGTTTTGATAGCAGGTGGAGTTGATAAGAAGCTTCCTGCCAACTCCATGGTCCGGGCTATAGTTGAAAATGTGTGCAGGCTCTATTTGCTTGAAGGATCCGGCTCTCAGCTTATAGAAGATGAACTTTTAAATCTCAATTATTTAGCTTTCGAATCTGGTTTTAGGGATCTAAAGCAACTTGTTGAAAAAATTTTTAATGATCTAAAAAGACAGGATGCAAATCTCTTTACAAACATTGACTTGAATAAACCTATAGCAATCCTGCTTTCTCCTGGATTTGCATCATTCAATCTATTTATAAATGAGTTTAATAGAGGTGATATTTTTAACGATGCTGTACAAAAGTTAATATCACAAAAATAAAATACACTAATCTTTTTGTTTTTTGCAATAAAGTTAAAAGCTGCTTAATAACTCTGAATTTTGCTTGATTGCATTTCTATTGATTTAAAGGATCTCGACTAACAGAAAGGAAAAATCTTAACTCATTGAACAAATTTGATTAAATTAAACAAAAAACAATCTGTTCATTTTCTTATATCAAGCATGTTATTGCAATCTAACATCCAGGTATTGCCTGAAAACTGTGGTTTAATATTTTTTATCTCTCTTCTTGCAAAAAGATACAGCTTTTTGCAATCGAGGGGAATATAGAAAAAAGATTTTAAAACCATTTTATCGATTGATTTGTAAAAATTACCCGGATTTTTTAGCAATAAAATATTATTTTTTAAAATGTATTTTTCAATTTTATGAATATTTTCATCTTTTATCTCTTCAGTTGAAAGCCAGGAAATATTTTCATATTCATTTGACATGAAAAAATCAGGATCAAAAAAAATAGGATAATCCATGGGAAGAGCCGTAACAAGCATATCCCAGTTATTTGTGGCATATATTCTCGCTATAATACTGTTTAATGATTCAATAAAAAGGTCAAAATTCAAACCATTTTCTGTCAAAGTTTCATAAATTCTGGTACTTAAAGAGTTTGAAAATTCGTCATCTACTATTGAATAAATCGAGATTGTGCTTATTTCTTTTGTATTCTCATTTATTTCAGCAGGATTATCTTTATTTTCATCTTCCTTATAATATGAATAAAGTTCTGAGATTCTATTTTTAAAAGATCCTGATACATATTTCTCCTTTTTTACAATAAAGGAACTTGAAATATATTTGAAAGATGAAAATTGCTTATATAGCATTTCATATATTAGCTGTCTAAACCTGATATCATTGTTAAGTCTTCTAGCAAAAGTGTTTGGACTATTGTAGTTAAATAAAAGTATATAAACTGACTGAGGATCATTTATTTCATAACTTTTTATGCTTCGAAATTCCCTCAAAAAGTTGTGATCTTTAAAATCACCAAAGCAGATATCTATTTTCCCATTGACAAGCTGAGTAATTATTTCTGAAGAATTTTGAAAAATATCGAAAACCAGCTTCTTTTCGGCAAAATTTTTATTTTGAGCCCTTGCATTATTGATTGAAAGAACAATATTTTCATCACAAATTGAGTCTAATTTCCATATCCCGGTTGAAAATAAATCGAGATTATTTATATTATTATTCACCGGTTTGGTAGCATAATTGTATATGTTTGCAAAGTTTTTCTGTATACTTTCAAAATTTTTTGGGCTTAAAACCGGAAATACAAACAGAGAACTGACTTTTTTAATATTTGAGTTCAATTCTTCATTATCCTGAAAGTTGATCATCAGGTAATCTTTGTCATAACTTATGTTCAATGATGAGATATCGAAAGGTTCAATAAGGTTATTTTCTTCTTTTAATTTTGAAAAAAATGAAAAGTACGTTGATAAATATTCTGAATCTATTGAATCTCCATTTTGATCTTGTATATTTTTTCTAATTCTGATCATCACTCTATCTTTTTTTATTGAAAAGGAACTTGCAATCTCCGGGATATATTTCATCTTATTTTGCGAAAGGCTGAATAGTGAACCATGAAGCAAATTCGATATGATTCTTTCTTCATAACTTGTAGCTGTAAAAGGATTGACAGTCTTTATCTGATTAATACCAATATGTATCGGTTCAATACCTGCTTTTCTCTCACATCCATATAAAGAAAAAATGATTGATAAAAAAAACAGAAATAGTAAACAAAGGATATATTTTTTTATAAAAAATGAATATTTAAATTTCATATCATGCCTTGATTTATATTTAGTTGCTCAAGATTTTTTTCAAACTTTTTTATAAGAAGAGTTTTGTTGATATCCCATACAGGGGCTATTGTCCCTGGTTCGAAATCTGAAAAAAGTCGGAAAATAGCAATATCTGACTTTAAGTATTTTATGCATTGGCTTAATCTATCTATGTAATCTTCATAAGATAAAACCTTTTGAATACCTCTTTCATAATATTTTAATATTTCGGTATTTTTCATGATATATAAATTATGAAATTTTACTCCATTTATTGAAAGATTTGAAATAAATTTTATAGTTTCAATATTTTCTTCTGCTGTTTCATCAAGTAATCCAAGTATTACATGAGCTATAACCTTTATATTGTTCTTTTGCAATTTTTCAACTGCTATTTGAAAACTTTTTTTATCATGCATCCGGTTTATATAGTTTAAAGTCCTATCATGAATAGTCTGTAAACCAAGTTCAATCCATATATCGTACTTCTTACTGTATTTAAAAAGAAGATTCACAACGTCATCCAAAAGACAATCCGGTCTGGTTCCAAGGAAGATGCCATCGAAATCTGCCAGTGAAAGGGCATAATCGTATATTTCAGCAAGATTTTCAGTTTTATCATATGTATTTGTAAAAGCTTGAAAATAAATATATAAAAGCTTTTTTCTCTTTAATCCATTTTCATAGAATCTCAAAATATTCTGGTTTCTCTTGAAATATTCATCTACTTGAAGTTTTATAAGATTTTTTCTTTCCCCTATATTATATCTAAAATTATAAAGATTTTCCTTTACCATAATATTAGATAATAAAGATGCTTGCACCGGTGAAAGCGAACCAGAAGCAGAGCAATATATGCATCTTCCTGGACAGAAAAATCCAGCATCAATGGGAAGTCTTTGAAAAGATTTGCCATATTTTATCTTGAAATAATTTGAAGCAGAAAGATATCTATAATTTTCCATCTTGAATAAAAATCTTATTTTAAGGTAATATCAGTAATATTTGAAAGATCTGGACTTGAAAGTTCCTCTTTTGGAGCATCACTTTTTGAAGGATCGTTCACACCATAGATATGAGAAGAAATATCTTCACTCTGTTCCTTTTCAAACTGAGCAGCTATTTGCTTAAGGATATCACTTTGCTGTGAAAGATTTTGTATAGAACCTAACATCTCTATAAGAAGTTCAGAATTCTGTATGACAAGAGTATTAACATCTTCTATCTCGTCGTGAATCGACTTTGTGACATCTGTCTGCGTTGTGATCTTGGAATCTATCTCTTCTATCTTTGATGCCGTATCTTTAATGCCTTCTATAATATCATTTAATGCCGTTTGAGCTTCATTTGAGAAATTTACTCCTTTAGTAACACTTTTTATAAGCCTTTCGACTGTATCTGTTATCTTTTTAATGGCAGAGGAAGAGTTTTCAGCAAGATTTCGTATCTCAGATGCGACTATAGAAAAACCTGCTCCTTCAGCTCCGGCTCTTGATGCTTCAATAGAAGCATTCAAAGCGAGAAGATTTGTTTCATCAGCAACATCAGCTATAAAATTTGCAACCTCATTAATTGCAGTAGATGCAGTAGATATCTCGTTCATAGATTGAATAAGGTTTTTTATAGATTCTGTGGATTGAATAATCTTTTCACGGTTTACCTTTGATAGCTCTTTTGCAGCAGAAGCATACTCTTTAATAGAATCAGCAATAGAACTAAGCTCTGACATTGACTCAGTAATCTTAGCTATATTATCTCTTTCCTCTTCTATTCTCTGGCTAATATTTTCGGAAAACATTGCTAAGGTATTTGCATTCCCATTAATATCAAGAACTGAAAACTCGATCTTCTTTAAAGTCTCACCAAGGAAGTTTATAAAATTGTCAAGACTTTTCTTTATGGATATTGCAGCAGCACCTTCGATATCTATGGTTTCAGCGGTTAAAGAACCTTTAGATATTCTATCAATAGTGTCATTAATCTTTTTGAGAAATTTTCTATCTATAAGAAAGTTGATAAAATACATAACAGAGGCAAGCAATATAGAACCTATGGCTATTATAAATATTGATGTAACACTGACCACAACCCCTTGCATGTTAAGTGCTAAAATGATTATAAACGAAAAAACCAATGCTGTAACAATAAATAAAATCAACTTAAAAATATTTATATCACGCATCATGAATCCTTATATTTAAATAATCGTCAAAAATATATCTATAATTAAGTCCTGCGATCTCTTTTTTATATTTTATAACTTATTTCCCTAAATTCAATAGCATTTTTTTTGCTTTTTACTTCTTTTCTTTGCACAGTTTGACTTTATAAACAATTGAAAAACTTATTTTTTTTAAAAATTTGCATAATTAAATAATTTTGTTAATCTTCTAACACACAATAATTCTTGCAATTATTTTCACTATTCATAAAATACAAAAAAAATGCTTTGCTTTATAAGCTTTGCCTTCTAAAATAGAAAATAAAATCTATTTTATGATGATCTTTTTTTAATTTATAAAATTCAAATAAAGAGGAGTTAAAATGAATGTCAAAGAACTAAGATCTTTACTTGAAAAGGAACAAGTTTTATCAGTTGATCTAAAATTCATCGACCTTAACGGAGAAATCAGAAAAGTTACAATATCCAAAGATGAAGTAACAGAAGATCTTATGACTGAAGGGATAGGATTCGATGGTTCTTCGGTTACTGGCTTTAGAAAAGTATCTGCTGGTGACCTTGTTTTGATACCAGAGCTTGATACTTTGCATAAGGATCCATTTACCCAAACTCAGGTATATTCTCTTATGTGTATGATTAAAGAGGCTGACACACGAGAACAGTTTGTTGACGATCCAAGATTTGTCAGTAAAAAAGCCGTTAAATTCTTGAAGGATTCAAATATTGCTGATGAGGCATATTTCGCTCCAGAGTATGAGTTCTATCTTTTTTCAAAGGTATCGTATGATACAAAATCGTATTATTCCTTCTATCACCTGGATACTGAAGAAGGTTATTGGAACAACGATTTCACATCAGAAAATGATTATCTTGCAATACCACAACATAAGGGGTACCATAGAGCTCTACCTATGGATAGATACTTTGAGGTAAGATCCGATATTATCAACACAATGGATAAGATGAATATCAAGTTCCGATATCATCATCACGAAGTTGGCGGTCCTTCGCAACATGAGATAGAAGTTCCTCTAACCCCTTTATTCCTAGCTTCGGAAAATTGCGTCTGGATTAAATATATTGCTAAAAATATTGCTCGACGATATGGTCTTTTTGCGACATTCATGCCAAAACCTTTGTCAGCAGATGCTGGTTCTGGAATGCACTGCCATATTCAACTTAAAAAAGGTGGAAAAAATATCTTTTATGGGAATGAATATGCTGTATTATCGCAAGATGCATTATACTTTATAGGTGGTATACTTCATCATGGTCCTGCTCTGGCTGCTTTAACAAATCCATCTGTTAACTCCTATAAGAGGCTTATCCCTGGGTTTGAAGCTCCAACGAACCTATTTTTCTCACTTGGGAACCGTTCCGCTGCTATTCGTATACCAAAATATGCGACCAGCCCTGAGGATGCAAGATTTGAGTTTAGAACCCCTGATGCTACATGTAACCCATATTTTGCATTTCCTGCTATATTGATGGCAGGGATTGATGGTATACTCAATAAGATTGACCCACGTAAGCTTGGCTATGGTCCATTTGACTTCAATATCCACGATCTTTCAGCCGATGAGATTAAAAAAATTAAGTCCATTCCATCCAGTCTGGAAGGCTCTTTGAATGCTCTTGCAGAGGATCATGATTTTCTTTTAAAAGGCGATGTGTTCTCTAAGAATTTTATAGATGCCTGGATAAATACAAAAACAAAGGAACTGGATCTATTCAGAGGTGCTATTGATCCTCTTGAATTTAAAATGTACTTTGATTGCTAAATTTGTATTTATTCGCTTTTGTCTTGACAAATAAAGGTTTACCTGTATTTTATTTTTGTGAAAACAATTTTAATAAAGAGCTTTTCTGAATATTCTGTGGCTTTAAAAGAATCTTCAAAAGAAGTCCGCTTCTATATACTTGGGAACCTTTTATTTGGCATAGGTGTTAATCTTATAGCATTACTTTTCAACCTCTACTGCCAGAATTTATCCTTCTCTGAAAGTTCTATAGGGAAGTTACTTTCCTCAAAAGCTCTTGGATCAGCCCTTGTAACTTTACCAGCGGCATTTCTTCTGTCAAAGATAAATTTGCGATTATTATTTATGTTTATTCCTGTTATTTCGAGTTTACTTTACTTTGGACTCACACTCACAAGTGACTTTTATGCTATCTTACCTCTAACATTTCTAACAGGAGCATTTTCAACTTTTTTTTCAGTTGCTAATGGTCCTTTTATTATGAACAATACTTCTGAAAAACACCAGGTTCTCTTTTTCTCTCTTAACGGAGCCCTGGGGATGTTTACAGGTATGATAGGTAACTTTATTGGTGGATTTCTTCAGGACAGCTTTCTATTTCTAACAAAAAATGAAATTTTATCTTACAGAATATCAATATCTATAGGAGCTCTCTTTATCCTTCTTTCAATAATTGCATTTTCTAAAATAAAACTCGCCACTTTGAAGAGAAGTGAGAAAAGAACAATTTTATCAATTTCAAATCCAGTTTTATATATAAAACTTATCCTGCCAACTCTTTTTATAGGTATTGGCGCAGGGCTTACCATTCCCTATATAAACTTATATTTTAAAAATGTATTTCATATGTCTGATTCTCTTATAGGTTTAATTTATGGAATAAGCCAGGCTTTTACATTTATTGGTATTATGCTTGGACCACTTATTGCAAGGAAAGTAGGCAAACCAATGACAATAGTTGTTACTCAGGCTCTCAGTATTCCATTTATTCTGATATTAACTTATATAAAAAATCCTGTTTTTGTTGTTCTTGCATTTTTTATTCGAGGAACACTTATGAATATGGCTTCCCCTCTATCGGATAATTTTGCACTCGAAAATGTTCCAAAAGAAGAACAATCTTTTTTGAATGCGCTTAAAATGTTTACATGGACCGGCTCATGGATGATCGCAGCAAGGATTTCTGGTTCGGTTATAGAGAAAGATGGGTTTTCGCGATCTTTTACTCTTACAGCTATCCTGTATGCTATATCAACAATTTTTTACGCAATCTTTTTTCTTCTACCTGCAAATAGTTTTAAGAAAAAAAAAGAAAAAACCGAATAATCTTTATATATATTTTATATTGCTACTTTTTTGTATACGAATTATAATGAAGTTGCTGGGTAATAAAATGATAGTTGGAATTGGTACTGACATAGTTGATATAGATCGATTTTCTGCTTCACTTGAAAAAGAAGGATTCATCGATAGATTATTCACAGAAAATGAACAAAAACAAGCTGTGAATTACTCTGAAAGCAGAAGAGATGAATATTTTGCTGGAAGATTTGCTCTAAAAGAATCTTTTTATAAAGCAATTGGCACAGGCATAAGAGTTCATTCACTTAAAGATGTGGAAATTTTATACGATTCTTTTGGGAAACCAATCCTCTTTCTCAAAAATATGCTTGCAAATATGTTCCCTGTTGAATTTTATTCTATACACGCAACTATTGCTCATGAAAGAAAATATGCAATAGGCTTTGTTATAATTGAACGAATAAGGTAAATTTTTATTCTGACTACCTATGATAAATATTACGCAAAAGGTTTATTATGTCTGAACTGGAAAATCTGGAAGAAGAACAAGCCGAACCTGCTGGTTTTGAGTCAAAAGTTTCATTTTTTGCAAAAGAACAAACTGTTTGCCCAATATGTGAGGAAAAGTTTAACATAGAAAGAATGCTTTCTGGTAGAGGCAGACTAAACGCTGGTAAATTAACAGATGAACTTCGAAGATTATATATACCAACCCCTAAATTTGGTAAGGTAAATCCTCTCTACTACATTATCATTACCTGTCCAAATTGCTTTTATAGCGCTTATGAGGCTGATTTCAAAAACACACCTCACTCAAACCTTGATAGATTACGAAATGATATTGTAAAGAGAAAAAAATTTGTTTATGACACATTTGGCATGGTAGATTTTAAAAAACCAAGGACGATTTTAGAAGGACTTGTATCTTTTATAATGGCTCAATATTCATATGCATTTTTCCCGACAAAGGTTGCTCCTACTACGAAAATAGCCCTTTCAGCCTTGCGAGCTGCTTGGCTTTCCTCCGATCTTGAAGGTGAAACAAAAGATAGTTTTTATAGTAATTTAAAAGATAATCTTTATTTTAAAGCATATGAATACTATGCAAAAGCATATAATCTCTTAAATAGTGGAAAAGAAAATGTTGAGGCTGCTGGAAATCTTGGCCCTGATCTTGATAAAAATTATGGATTTCATGGCTTTTTATATATATACGGGATTTTACTTTACAAATATGGGCTTAAAAAAATTCAATCAAAAGATGAACAACTAAAGCTTGCCAATGAAGCTAAAATTATTGTTAGCAGAATATTCGGCTCTGGTAAATCAAGTAAAGATAAAAATGTATTTTTTCTTGATATGGCAAGAAGTCTCTACGATGCCTATGCTAAATTCATAGCTTCAGGTAATTTATAATTAATCTTAATTATGGAAAAATCTAATAATAAAATTTTTGAACAAGATTCTTCAGGTCTGTTCTCTTCAGAACTATACTATTATAGAGCCTCAATAGCCTATTCTGGAAAAGAATTTTATGGCTTTCAAGTTCAGGAAAATCAAAGATCAGTTCAACAGGAAATAGAAAATGTTCTTTTACAAATAAATAAAAAGAAAAAAAATCAGACTGATATAAATAGTTTTGTTGAAAAAGAGTTATTCCGAATAAGATATGCTGGCAGGACAGATAGAGGAGTGCATGCAATAGAAAATGTTATATCTTTTGCGCTAAAAAAAAATTTTGAGCCCGATAAGTTAGAAAAAATTTTCAACAACATTTTATGTCCCTCAATAAGGTTATATAACTGCAAAAGAGCCGATAAATCTTTCAATCCAAGATATGCTGCTATTGAAAGAGTTTACCTTTATCTTATTTATAGTGGAGAAAAATTAAAACCATTTTTAAAAGATCTGTCATTTTTTTATAAAGATAAGATCGATATTTTTAAACTTAATGAAGCTTTGTCAATTTTTCAGGGTGAACATGATTTCTCACTATTTACAACATCTCTTGAAAAAAGAAACCCAATTAGGAAGATATACTTTGCTAAAGCTTACAATAATGACGATTTTAATCATATACTTATATCAGGTAAATCTTTTTTGCATAAACAGGTAAGGTTTATTATCGGTTGCTGTTTTTCTTACCTTAAGGGAAAAATAAGCCTGAACGATATTGAAGCTTACCTAAAGCCGGCAGCAAGAAATAAATTTAAATTGGAATTTTCTCGCAATATTGAGGTTTTTCCTCCTGAGGGACTTTATCTTTATAAGGTAATTTTCCCGGATGATAAAAATGAAGACATTTACAGTTTCTCTTTTCAAAAGTCACTTTTTTAAAAAAATATTTATAAAGCTACAAATAATAATTGACTTAAAGGTTAAAAATAATATCTTTTACTAAACTTTAATGCAAAAGTATATTTAGCTCTTCACTATAGTATACAACAGCCCTGCAACTTTTATTTAAAGTCTTTTCCGTGACTTATAGCTTTTGCATAGAAACTTTCCACATGAATAAGAAACTTTAAATTCTTTATTGTGCAAAGTATAAAGCTTATTATTCTTAATAAACTGGTATGGAGGCAATATGTCAAAGACATCTATTACAGAAATCATTGAATCAGAGATTGATACTGTCCTTGCTGAAGATATCGATTTTAATGGAGAACTAAAGTTCAGCAAATCTCTTATGATCAAAGGGAAGTTCGATGGTAAAATAAATGCAGATGGACATCTTTTTGTTGGTCCTAATGCTTATATTAAAGCCGAAATAAGAACTGGCAAACTTACATGCTATGGTAAAATAGATGGTAATGTTTTTGCGAAAGAAAGAATAGAACTTTCAAATGAATCTGTTCTTAATGGTGATATATCCACTCCAGATATAGTTATCGAGTCTGGTTGCAAGTTCAATGGTAAATGCATCATGGATGAAAAAGCTCAACCACAGATTAAACAAACTACTACAAATCCTAATCAATTCGAGAAAAAAAGTGAACCTGAAAAAAAGTAAACCATTGTTAACTTAACTTGATATTTTTCGATGTATTATGACTTCTTAATTTTTTTTCGTTAAATTCCTCCCAAACGTAATGCTTTCGATTTTGAACTATAATAATATCTTTTTTTAATTTTCGACCTTCAACCTATATTCATTGTCACATTTATTCCCGAACTTTCGACTTTACTGTATTGATAAAGTTATTTTTCCAGACTCTGGACTTTTGACTTTCGACTGTTGATTGTAATATAAAATATTCTTAATTTATATTTTAATATTTATTATCCGAATCTTAAATTATGAAAAAAAAGATTACAATTCGTAAAATCTTTTATGGAATAAGTTCATTTTTTTCAAAAACAATCGTTAAAATTTCCCTTCTTTTACTTTCAATTATATTTATTTTATCTATCTTGATATTTTTTATCGAATATGGCAAAAATCAGGAAATAAAGAGTTTTTTTGACTCTATTTATTATACAGTTGTTTCAATAACTTCAACAGGTTATGGAGATATAACATCTCAAACAATGCCTGGAAGACTAGTTATAATGCTGGGAATAATAGCTGGCCTTTTGACGTTATCATTATTTACAGGTACTTTTGCCTCAATTTTTGTTGATATACAACTGAAACGACAGAGAGGTGATATTGTGATAAAAAATATTAAAAATCATTTCATTGTTGCTGGATGGAAAACTGATTTTATAGGACTTTTGACTCAGATATTAATTATGAACAATGAACTTGAACCATCAAATATTGTTTTAGTAAATAATGAAACGC
>ENA-UOYA01000837-UOYA01000837.1-activated-sludge-metagenome-genome-assembly--contig:-NODE-837-length-36310-cov-10.762102_pt1 | contig 36310 bp, 29 predicted proteins | sample MGYA00238163_ERZ764804 | MGnify/ENA primary metagenome ERZ764804 (study PRJEB28919, sample SAMN05720223) | activated sludge metagenome | isolation source: Anaerobic digester | place: Hong Kong...
GGGCTATGGTATTATATTAGACTGTATCATAATGCCGCATTATATTCTTTTGGCTTTGCAAAGCCGCAATTTATAGGCGTTTTGTCTTGGAGAAAGCGTACAACAATGATAATCTGCGCGGTGTGTTTTTGTCCGGTTCTTACAGCGGTTCACAACATAAATAGGAGTGATTGCTTCCATGGTGTCAACAGCCAGTCCGGAAATGATTGGGGCAAGGCTTGTAAAGTACGGAAACAGCGAGAGGGTCTGCTTTTCCAAGATCGACGAAGTGCAGGAAATGCCCAACCTGATCGAGGTTCAGAAGAAATCCTATCGCTGGTTTCTTCGCGAGGGCTTGAAGGAAGTCTTGAGAGATGCATCCTCCATCACCGACCACACGGGCAATCTTGTGCTTGATTACGTTTCCTGCAGTATAGACGAAACGCCGAAATACACGGTGGAAGAATGCAAGGAACGTGACGCTACCTACGCCGCCGCGCTGAAGGTGAAGGTGCGGCTGACCAATAAGACCACCGGCGAGCTTCAGGAGCAGGACATTTTTGTCGGCGAGTTTCCCCTCATGACGGACACGGGCACATTTATAATCAACGGCGCCGAGCGCGTTGTCGTGTCGCAGCTCATCCGCTCCCCCGGCATCTATTTCAGTGAGGCCTTCGACAAGAGCGGCAAAAAGCTGTATTCGGGCACCGTGATGCCTAACCGCGGTCCCTGGATCGAATACGAGACGGATACCAACGACGTGCTCTACGTGCGTGTGGACAAAAACCGCAAGCTGCCCGCTACGGTGCTGCTGCGCGCTTTGGGGCTTTCCACCAACGACCGCATACGCGAATTTTTCAACGACGACAATTGCATCGCCGCGACCCTTGAAAAGGACACCACGACCGATTACGAGTCGGGTCTTCTGGAGATTTACCGTAGGCTGCGCCCAGGGGAGCCGCCCACTCTCGAGAGCGCGGAAACGCATTTCAACAACATCTTTTTCAACGAGCGGACCTACGATCTTACGCGTGTGGGTCGTTACAAGTACAATAAAAAGCTCGCGCTGGCCGCAAGGCTCGCAGGGCATGTTCTGACCCGCCCCGTGGCAAATCCCCTCACCGGAGAGCTCATGGCCGACGCCGGAGAGAGAATTTCCCGCGAGAAGGCGAAAGCCCTCCAGAACGCGGGCGTCTCGTGCGTTTACGTCAAGGTGCGCTCCGAGGGCAAAAACGAGGACGGCGAGCATAAGATAATCACCAACGGCATGGTGGATATCCGCAATTTCATCTCGTTTGACCCCGAACCTCTCGGAATAAACGAATGGGTGCGCTTCGGCGTGCTCGCGGAGATATTGTCTAAGCGCGACGACGAGGATTCGTTGCGCGCCGAGCTTGCAAAGCGAAAGAGCGAGCTTATCCCCATGACCGTGACGGCCGACGATATCTTCGCCTCGGTCAGCTATATTACGGGGCTTGCTTACGGCGTCGGGGTCTGCGACGATATCGATCACCTCGGCAACCGCCGCATACGCTCGGTGGGCGAGCTTTTGCAAAACCAGTTCCGCATAGGTTTTTCGCGCATGGAGCGCAGCATACGCGAGCGCATGAACGTGCAGGACACAGAGATTGTAACGCCCTCCACGCTGGTCAACACGCGGCCTGTCATGGCGGCCATCAAGGAATTTTTCGGCTCGTCGCCGCTGTCGCAGTTTATGGACCAGACCAATCCCCTCGCCGAGCTGACCCATAAGCGTCGCCTGTCGGCCTTGGGCCCCGGCGGTCTTACGCGCGACCGCGCCAGCTTCGAGGTGCGCGACGTGCACTATTCCCACTACGGGCGTATGTGCCCCATAGAGACGCCCGAGGGACCCAATATCGGCCTTATCTCCTACCTGTCCAGCTACGCCCGTATCAACGATTACGGCTTTATCGAGGCGCCCTATCGGGTGGTCGACAAAAAGACGGGCGTAGTCACCGATCAGGTTGTTTATATGACCGCGGACGCCGAGGACGACCTTGTCGTGGCCCAGGCCAACGAGCCGCTGGACGAGGAGGGACGTTTTGTCAACGCCAAGGTGGCGGTGCGCTACCGCGAGCTTATCACGGAGATGGAGCGTGAAAAGGTCGACCTCATGGACGTGTCGCCCAAGATGGTGGTATCTATAGCAACAGCCCTTATTCCGTTTTTGGAAAACGACGACGCCAACCGCGCGCTGATGGGCGCCAACATGCAGCGGCAGGCCGTTCCGCTTTTGGTGCCGGAGGCTCCTATTATAGGCACCGGCATAGAGCACAAGGTGGCGATGGACTCGGGCGCGTGCATAATGGCCAAAAAGGGCGGCTATGTCGAGCGCGTGTCGGCGCGCGAAATAGTCGTGCGCAATGACGACGGCACCAAGGACACCTATACCCTCACAAAATTCCTCCGCTCCAACCAGGGCACCTGCATCAACCAGAGGCCCATCGTCGACAACGGCGACCGTGTGGAGGCCGGGCAGGTTATTGTGGACGGGCCCTCGGTGGACAACGGCGAGCTGGCGCTCGGCCGCAACGTGCTTGCGGGCTTCATGACCTGGGAGGGCTACAACTACGAGGACGCCATCCTCATCAACGAGCGGCTGGTGCGCGACGACGTGTTCACCTCCATCCACATAGAGGAATACGAGATAGAGGCGCGCGAGACCAAATTAGGGCCGGAGGAGATCACCCGCGAGATCCCCAACGTGGGCGAGGACGCCCTCAAGGACCTCGACGAGCGGGGCATCATCACCATCGGCGCAGAGGTGCGCGCCGGCGATATCCTCGTCGGCAAGGTCACGCCCAAGGGCGAGGCCGAGCTCACGGCGGAGGAACGCCTGCTCCGCGCCATATTCGGCGAAAAGGCCCGCGAGGTGCGCGACACCTCGCTCAAGGTGCCGCACGGCGAATCGGGCATCGTGGTGGACGTAAAGGTGTTCACAAGAGAAAACTCCAGCGAGCTCTCGCCTGGGGTTAACATGGTTGTACGCTGCTATGTCGCCCAGAAGCGCAAGATATCGGTGGGCGACAAGATGGCCGGCCGCCACGGCAACAAGGGCGTCATATCGCGCATACTGCCGCAGGAGGACATGCCTTTTATGCCCGACGGCACGCCGCTCGACATCATTTTAAACCCGCTGGGCGTCCCCTCGCGCATGAATATCGGACAGGTTCTCGAGACCCATCTCGGCTACGCCGCCAAGCTTCTCGGCTGGAAGATAGCCACGCCCGTTTTCGACGGGGCCTGCGAGGACGATATATTCAAGGCCTTTGAGCTTTCCGGCATATCGCAGACAGGCAAGACGATACTTTGCGACGGCCGCACCGGCGAGGCCTTCGACAACCCCGTGACCGTCGGGTATATGTATTTTCTCAAGCTTGCCCACCTGGTGGACGATAAGATACACGCGCGTTCCACGGGCCCGTATTCGCTGGTCACGCAGCAGCCCCTGGGCGGCAAGGCCCAGTTCGGCGGACAGCGGTTCGGCGAGATGGAGGTGTGGGCCCTCGAGGCCTATGGAGCGGCTTATACCCTCCAGGAGATACTCACCGTCAAGAGCGACGACGTCGTAGGCCGCGTCAAAACCTACGAATCCATCGTCAAGGGCCAGAACGTGCCCAAGCCGGGCATACCGGAGGGCTTTAAGGTGCTCATAAAGGAGCTTCAGTCGCTGGGACTCGACATAAAGGTGCTCAACAAGGACTACAAGGAGATAGACATCAACTCCACCTTCGAGGAGAGCGATGACGATGTTGGCTTGGAGTACGCCGGGGAGCTAACCGCTTCCGACCTGCCGAGCTACGACGAGCTTTCCGACGCGTTCACGCTTGAGGATTCCGCTCCCGCCGAGGAGGCCGATCCGCTCAGCGATTTTGAATATTCCTCGGACGATGTGTTCGACGGTTCGGAGGAAGAGGACGAGTTTGAAGAGGACGAGGATATCTGATGCTGCAAGGAGGATATCATATCAATGGAATTTAATGTGTTTGAAGCGATTAGAATAGGGCTCGCCTCTCCCGAGAAGATACGGTCGTGGTCGAGCGGCGAGGTCAAAAAGCCCGAGACAATAAACTACCGCACATTAAAGCCCGAGAGGGACGGCCTTTTCTGCGAGCGCATCTTCGGTCCGACCAAGGACTGGGAATGCCACTGCGGAAAATACAAGAAGATACGGTACAAGGGCAAGATATGCGAGCGCTGCGGCGTGGAGGTAACCAAGAGCAAGGTGCGCCGCGAGCGCATGGGCCATATCGAGCTGGCCGCGCCGGTGTCGCACATCTGGTATTTCCGCGGCATACCGTCGAAAATGGGCATTATTCTCGACATGTCGCCCCGCCTTCTCGAAAAGGTGCTGTATTTCGCGGCTTATATCGTGCTTGAGCCCGGCGACGTTCCCGGCCTTTCCAAGATGCAGATATTGACCGAGCGCGAGTACGCCGACCTCAAGGAAAAATACGAGGACGAGTTCACGGCTGGAATGGGCGCCGAGGCTATAAAGAAGCTTTTGCAGGAGATAGACCTCGACGTTTTGTCGGCGCAGCTTCGCGACGAGCTGGAGAACGCCAGCGGCCAGAAGAAGGCCCGCCTTATCAAGCGTCTCGAGGTCGTGGAGGCCTTCCGCCTGTCAGGCAACCGCCCCGAGTGGATGATACTCGACGTGGTGCCGGTCATCCCGCCCGAGATACGCCCCATGGTGCAGCTCGACGGCGGGCGATTCGCCACCAGCGACCTCAACGACCTGTACCGCCGCGTGATAAACCGCAACAACCGCTTAAAGCGTCTTTTGGAGCTTAACGCGCCCGACATCATCGTCCGCAACGAAAAGCGCATGCTGCAGGAGGCCGTCGACGCGCTGATAGACAACGGCCGCCGCGGGCGCGCGGTGAGCGGCCCCAACAACCGCCCGCTCAAATCCCTTTCCGATATGCTGAAGGGCAAGCAGGGGCGTTTCCGCCAGAACCTGCTCGGCAAGCGCGTGGACTATTCGGGGCGCTCGGTCATCGTGGTGGGCCCGGAGCTTAAGATATACCAGTGCGGCCTGCCAAAGGAGATGGCGCTGGAGCTGTTCAAGCCCTTCGTTATGAAGAAGCTCGTGGAGATGGACATCTCCAAAAACATAAAGAACGCCAAGAAGATGGTGGAACGCGCCAACGACCATGTGTGGGACGCTCTGGAATTCGTCATCAAGGAGCATCCGGTGCTCCTCAACCGTGCGCCGACGCTCCACCGCCTGGGCATACAGGCCTTCGAGCCGGTGCTGGTTGAGGGCCGCGCCCTAAAGCTTCACCCGCTGGTATGCACGGCCTATAACGCCGACTTCGACGGCGACCAGATGGCGGTGCACGTCCCGCTTTCGGCGGAGGCGCAGGCAGAGGCGCGCTTTCTCATGCTCTCGGCCAACAACCTTCTCAAGCCGCAGGACGGACGCCCCGTCACCGTGCCCACGCAGGACATGGTGCTCGGCTCCTACTATCTCACGGTGGAAAGGCCCGGCGCCAAGGGCAGCGGCAGCGTGTTCTCAAGCGTCAACGAGGCGCTTCTCGCCTACGACGCCGGACATGTGGAGATTCACGCGCCCATTCGCGTGCGCATGACGCGGACCGTAAACGACCGGCAGCTCAGCCGCCTTGTGGACACTACCGTCGGGCGCATCATCTTCAACGAGCCCATTCCGCAGGACCTCGGCTTTGTCGACCGCAGCGACCCGGAAACGGCCTTGGACCTTGAGGTGAGCTTCGTCGCCACCAAGAGCGAGCTCGCCCGCATCATAGAGCGTTGCATAAAGGTACACGGCGTGTCGGAAACGGCCGACGTGCTGGATAAGATAAAGGCGCTGGGCTTCAAGTATTCCACAAAGGGCGCCATCACCATATCGGTCTCGGATATGATCATACCCGAGGAGAAAAAGGACTTAATCGCCGAAGCCGAGCAGCAGGTGGATAAAATCCACAAAAGCTTCCGGCGAGGCCTCTATTCCGAGGAGGAGCGCTACCGCCGCGTTGTGGAGGTGTGGGAAAACGCCAATAAAAAGGTGACCGAGGCGCTGATGAAGAACCTGGACGCCTTCAACCCCATCCTGATGATGGCCAATTCGGGAGCGCGCGGCTCGATCAATCAGATGCGCCAGCTCGCCGGCATGCGCGGGCTCATGGCCAACACCACCGGCCACGCCATAGAGATACCCATCAAGGCCAATTTCCGCGAGGGTCTCAACGTCATCGAGTATTTCATTTCCTCGCGCGGCGCCCGCAAGGGGCTTGCCGACACCGCCCTGCGCACGGCCGACTCGGGCTACCTTACTCGCAGGCTGGTGGACGTTTCGCAGGACGTCATAATCCGCGACCATGACTGCGGAACCGACGAGGGCCTTACGGTGAGTGAGATAAGAGACGGCAACGAGCGCATAGAATCCTTCGCCGACCGTCTTATAGGGCGATACCCGCTCGAGGATGTTGTCCATCCTCAGACGGGCGAGCTTATCGTCGGAAAGGACACCATCATCCGCGACGCCGACGCTGAGCGCATCGTGAAGGCCGGCATCACCAAGCTTGCGGTACGCACCATTCTCGCCTGCCGTTCGCGCCACGGCGTCTGCGCCAAATGCTACGGGGCCAACCTCGCGACGGGCGAGCCCATCAACGAGGGCGAAGCGGTGGGCATAATCGCAGCGCAGTCCATCGGCGAGCCCGGCACGCAGCTCACCATGAGGACCTTCCACACTGGCGGCGTGGTCGGCAGCGACATCACCCAGGGCCTGCCCCGCGTAGAGGAGCTGTTCGAGGCCAGAAAGCCCAAGACCCTCGCCATCCTTGCCGAGATAGGCGGCGTCGTCCGCATAGAGGACGCCAAATACACCAAGCACGTCGTCATCTTCAACAAGGAAACCATGGAGGAAAAGACCTATATGATCCCGTACGGCTTGCGTATTCGCGTGGAGGACGGGGAGGAGATAGAAAAGGGCCACGCGCTCACCGAGGGCTCGTCCAACCCTCACGACATCCTGCGGATTATGGGCGTGCAGGCAGTGCAGTCCTACCTCATCCAGGAGGTGCAGCGGGTTTACCGCATGCAGGGCGTGGATATCAACGACAAGCATATAGAGGTCATCATCCGCCAGATGATGCGCAAGGTGCGCGTCACAAACCCCGGCTCTACCACCCTTCTGCTGGGAGCCATCGTTGACAGGCAGGAGTTCGACCATGAGAACACCGCTTTGGAAAAGCGCATAAGAAAAGGCGAGAAGGGGCTTGTCAAGGCCGAATGCGAGCCGGTGCTCTTGGGCATCACCAAAGCGTCGCTGGCCACCGAATCCTTCCTGTCGGCGGCGGCCTTCCAGGAGACCACACGGGTGCTTACCGAGGCGGCTATAAAGGGCAAGGTGGACCCGCTTGTGGGCCTTAAGGAAAACGTAATCATAGGCAAGCTCATCCCCGCCGGCACCGGACTTGGCAAATACAGGGACGTGGAGCTTGTGAAGCCTGAACCGGCAGAGCAGCAGGACGAGGCTGTTTATTGAAAGAAAAAGAAAGAGCGGATGCCGCACGGCATCCGCTCTTTAAATCGAAGTTAGACATTAAACAGGATCAGGCTGAAATAGGTTACCGTATTGGCGCCGTTTATGTATTTCAAGCCGCAGCGCTCGGCGGTGGCCGAAACGTACACGCCGAACGCTTCCATGGAGGGGCGCGCGCGCTCGGGAAAGCGGCAGGGCTCGTCGTCGATTTTGGCGCAGCGCTCGCACAGCGCGCATCCGCCTGCGCCCAGCACAAGCATATCGTCCATCTTTGAAGCGACAAGGCCGACGACCTTCTCAATCAGGGCGTTATGCCTGTCTCTTGCCGCGGCCATGCCTTCGATATCGAAGGAATCCTCCAGGGTAGACACCGTCTGGACAAGCATCCCGTAGGCGTAGCCGCGCGCGTTTTCTATAAGCGTGGCGGGGTCGCCCACGCTCGGGGGGCACATCCAGTTTCGCCCGTAATTGCCGCAGCTGTTCTGTCTGCAGGCGTCGACAAGCTCCGGCGCGAACACTATGTCGCCCACGTCCATAACGCGGCAGCGGCAGTCCCCCAGAGCCTCGGCCTGCCTGCAAAGCGCGTCAAAATCCATATATAACCTCCTGTGCACCGGATAACCGGTTTGCCGTTCGCTTTCCTCTGTTTCCAAGAAGCCCTGACGGGCGCCGTTACGGCTGCGGGCTGTCTGCCTTGGCCATTTTTTTCGCCACCCAATTCTCCTTGACGGTCTGCCGCTGCCGGGCTATGGCTAAAGCGCCGGCCGGCACATCCTCGGTGATGGTGGAGCCGGCGGCTATGTAAGCGTTGTCGTGCACGGTGACGGGAGCCACAAGGTTGGCGTTGCAGCCGATGAACACGTTGTCGCCTATAACGGTGCGGTATTTGGCGGTGCCGTCATAATTGACGGTAACGGTGCCGCAGCCGAAATTCACGTGCCGTCCGACGTCGCTGTCGCCTATATATGTAAGGTGGGCTACGCTCGTCCTCTCGCCTATTGACGAGTTTTTGACCTCCACAAAATCCCCTATCTTGACGCGGTCGGCAAGGCGGCTGCCCGGCCGCAGATTGGCGAAGGGGCCGACGGTGCAGTCGCTGCCGACCTCGCTTTTCTGGGCATAGGAGGACTTGAATATTACCCGGTCGCCGAGCGAGGTGTCATCCAAAACGGAGTTCGGGCCGACGATACAGTCACAGCCGACGGACGTTTCCCCAAGCAGTATCGTGCCCGGCAGAAGCAGCGTGTTTTTGCCTATACGAACACGCGGCGAAAGGAGCACGCCCTCAGACGAGAGCATAAGCACACCCGATGCGATATGCTCCTCTATAAGCCGGATTTGGGCGAACTGCGAAAAACGGTGCAGCTCGGCCGCGCCGCCCACCACATGGCATTGCGCGCAAAGGGCCCGGACATCGGTAAGGGCGGCCGCCAGCGCCTCAAGGTCGTCCGACGGCCCCAGAGCGCCGAGGGCGTCGGCCGAAAGGGCTATTCCCACGATATGCCTGCACGTGACGTCCCGGGCCAGGACGGGAAGCGTGCCGTAACGGCAGGAGGTGAGTATCCCGCGAAGGTCGGAGCCGTCTATGTAGGGCATCTGCTCGCTCGTGATAAACACATATTTTTTTCCGGCCTTGCGCGCAAAATCCACGGCGAAGGCCGATAGGGGAAGGCCGCACGAGCTGTCGTAGGCCGCGACGGCCTCCACGCCCTGTCCGAGCAGGCTCCGCCGGACCCAGCCCTCGAGGTCGACGTATTTTTTTGCGTTATGGGACATAGAAAAACCGCATCCCGTGACGACGGCGCAAAAACTATCCATAGCACGCAACCCTTTCCCGCGCCGTAGCGCTATGTATCACAGTCATTCGAGTGACCAGTCGACCGGCTCCTGGCCGGTCCGTATCAAGAATTCGTTTGCCTTGGAGAAATGCCTGCACCCGAAAAAGCCGTGGAACGCGGACAGGGGGCTGGGGTGGGGCGCCTCCAGGACAAGGTGCCTGTCCTCGGTCAAAAGGCTTTTTTTGGAGCGCGCATTGGCCCCCCAGAGCAGGAATACGAGCGGTGTCCGGCGTTGGTTCAAAAGAGATATTACCCTGTCGGTGAACTGCTCCCAGCCCATGCCGCGGTGCGAATTGGGCTGTCCTGCACGCACGGTGAGGACGGTGTTGAGGAGAAGCACGCCGTTTTCCGCCCAGCGGTTGAGACAGCCGTGAGCGGGGCTCGGGATGCCGAGGTCGGCCTCAAGCTCCTTAAAGATGTTCTCAAGCGACGGCGGCTTTGCAACGCCTGGCTGTACGGAAAAGCAAAGCCCGTGCGCCTGTCCCTCGCCGTGGTACGGGTCCTGGCCTAAGATGACGACGCGAGCTTTGCTGTACGGCGTTTTTTTAAGTGCGTTGAAGATGTTGTTCATATGAGGGTAAACGCGCCGCGTGCGGTATTCCGTAATCAGAAAGCCGCGCAGTCTTTTATAGTATTCCTTTTCAAACTCCCCGTCGAGCAGGGTATCCCAGTCGTTGCCGAAATGTACCAATGCCATTACCGCCCTTTGATTTTCTGCCTTCTCTATCATATAACAAAGCGCGCGCTCTTTCAAGTCCCGTCAAAGGTTTTTTGATAAGCGCGCGGCGTGCTTTCTCATTTTGAAAACAGCTCGTAAAGGCCGAGGGCGATGATGGCGAGCGCGAATATCTTGGAAAGCAGTTCCTCGGCGATCTGAAACGCGAGAAACGCGCCTAAAAGCGCGCCCAATATGCCGCCGAGAGCGAGATAGGCGGCCGTCATGACGCTCAGGTTGCCGGCCTTTGCGTGTACGGGCACGGCGAGCATTGCGCCCGGGATGAAATAAAGAAGGTTTATGCCCTGCGCGACCGTCTGCGACACGCCTATAAATGCCGTGAGATAGACGATGAGGATGCTGCCGCCGCCGAAGCCCATACCGCTGACGGCCCCGGCGGCAAGGCTTACGATAAGCGCCGCGAAAAAGCTGCCCATTGTCAGTGCCTCCTTTGCTTCTGGCCTGTATGAAGGGTTTTAGGCAAAAAGCAGGATACGCGCGCCCGAATAAAGCAGGAAAAGGGCGAACAGCCTGCGCAAAAGCTTATTCGGCAGTCTTTTAAGAATGAGCGCGCCGAGCGGGGCGCCCACCACTCCGCCTATGAGAAACGGCACCGAGCTTGACGCCAGCCCGGCGTAATGGGACGCATATATGGTGAGGCTTATCGCCGACAAAACCAGGATGACGGCGATGGTCGTAGCCTGCGCTTTCTTCTGCTCGAATTTTAAGACATGGTGCAGAAACGGCACGAGAACAAGGCCGCCGCCCGCTCCGAAAAGGCCGTTTATAAGCCCGGCGCAAAACCCGGTGCCCAGCAGTATGAAATATCGCTTTTTCACGGCGTCCCCCCGTCCGGCAAGGCTGATTGCTTTATACCCACGCAAAAAAGGCCGCGTTCCATACGGTTAGTATGACGCGGCCGGGTTCAAATCATGCGTTTTACGGTTATCGGAAATCAAAAATGCGGCCCGGCGATATTTCGGGTCAGCATCGCACGCCCATTTCGCCATCGGGCGGCTCTTGCGGCTGCCCGGCTTTTTCGCCCTTGTCCTTGAGGCAGAAATACAGCGCGTATCCTGAGAATATCCAGAACATGGCCGAGACCATGCAATTATCGAGCATTATCTTGCTTTCCACAAGGTTGTATATTAGAAGGGCGGCGCTAAGGCCTGTCATGCAGCCGAACAGGGCGAAGGGGAGGCGGCGCCGGCGGAGGCAGTCTATAAGATAGCGTATATACACTGTGTTCAAAACGGCGAGGATGGCCATGTACGCCAAAAGCCCCGCCGCGCCCGCCGAGACGAGCACCTGCAGGTAGTTGTTGTGCAGCCCGCCTATCCTGACATGGCTGTGCAGCTTGGCCGGCAGGTACGGCTCGGTCATGGGGGCGATTGAGTAAGGCCCGACGCAAAAAACCGGACGCTTGAGAAAGAGGGCGAGCCCTGCCCGCCATATGGTGCTGCGCGGCGAGAAAAAGCCCTTGGAATAATCCCGCTCTATGGGGACGGGCGTGATGCCGGGCGTGGGCTCCTTCACTATCACCTTTTCCACATAGCTCACCGTTTCGGGGATGTAGCTCAGTCCGAGCCTCGAAACCTCCAGCGCCAGCGCCAGCGCGCCGACCGACACGACTGCGGCGCTTAGTGCGGCGGCTATCCTGAGACGGACGCTTTTTATGCGGATTTTACGCATAAAGAGGAAGAACGAGAAAAACAGCGCGAATACGATAAGCGCCGCCTGAGAGCCTCTTGAAAGGGCCAGCGCGAGGTAAAGAAACTGGACCAGTATGTTGGCGATAAGAAGCTTTCTGAAACGTTTTTTCCAGATAAGCATAAGCACAAGGGATAGTGCGATGGAGAAAAAGGCTACCATGCTTCCCGAGTTTGGGTTGGTGTAAAAGCCGTACAGGCGGCCGTGCACAAAGCCGTAGGCGTTGCCGTAGGCCATCACCTTCATCTTGCCGGCGAACAGTACGAGCGAACCCGCCGAAAGAGGGAAGCTGGCCGCGACGGCGGTGAGGGAAACGCATTTGATCTCGCGGAGCACATGGTCTTTTTCCGCTGAACTGTCATAGGCGCAGAGCACAAAAAACTCCACTACGCATAGCAGGAACATATATCCGTTTTCAAAAAAACCGTTGCGGGCGTTTATCAGTACGGCGACGACATAGACCGCCAAAAAGCCAAGAAAGGGCATTAGCAGCCGGTGGCCGGCGGAGCGGCGTTTGCCGCGCAGGTCGTGGGCGAGCAGAATAAGACCCCAGAAGACGAGGACCCCATTCGCAGCGTAATTCATAACCCGCGACACATAGCAGAAATTATACAGCAGAGTAAACAGCGTGAATACACACAAATACAGTGTGCGGCCAAATACGGCACGACGAAAAGACATGTAATCTACCTCGTGTTCTTAAGACCTGCCGGCACGATGCTTATGTACGCTGTGCGGATAACGCGCGGCGGGGATGCGCAAAAATTACGCGCAGCGCCTGAGGATGCCGACAGGCCGTAGTGTTGCCGCCTTGCGGCAGTGTGCGGCTTAGAAAAGGAAAAAGCATATTCCCGCGTACTGGGCGGCCGCGCCCAAAAGCACGAACAGGTGAAAGACCATGTGCCAGAATTTGAACCCCCGGGTCGCGTAAAATATGGCGCCTATCGTGTAGAGCAGACCGCCTGCCGTGACCAGCCAGAAGAGATACGGTGTCGCATGCCGGTAGAAGGAGGGGAAAAAGAAGAGCGCCGTCCAGCCCATGATAAGATACAGGGCTAAAGAAGCCTTGGGAGCCCTGCGCTGGGCTAAGGATTTTATCAATATCCCGAAAAGGACGAGGGCCCACTGGACCGACAGCACCACCACCGCCTGCCAGCCGCCCAAGACGGAGATGGCTATGGGCGTGTAGCTTCCGGCTATGGCGACGAATATGCCTATATGGTCGAGAATGTGAAGCACGGCCTTCTGGCGCGAGTCGTGGGCCATGCTGTGGTATAGGGTGGACATAAGGAACATGAATATCATGGAAAAATTGAATATGGTTATGCCCGCCACGTCGTACACTGCTTGTCCCGCCCGGCCGCCTGCCCGTTCCCATACGTAGATGGATGTCAGAGGTACAAGCAGCAGTATGACCACGACAGGCACGCCGTGGGTAACGGCGTTGGCGAGCTCCTCGCCGAAGGTGAGATGCGTACGTCTTTTCACTGTTAAACCTCCAAAATGCGGGAGGGCTGGCCGCCCGGCAAAAGCCCTCACGGATACATTATATCCTTTTTTTGCCGCAATTTCAATACGTAGTTTTCGTCAAAGGGAATACCCCGGCGGGCAAAGCCCCAAAAACCCCGCCTTTTCCGCCGATTTACATAGCCGCAAGTTTTTTAAGGCATACTATAAACGAGGTGATAGCATGGCAGTCGCTCACAAAACGGTTATATCGTTCGGCCTGGTCGCCATACCGGTCGCCCTTTATACGGCCATTGCCGACAACGATATCCATTTCAACCAGCTTCACAAGGAGGATAACGAGAGGATACGGTACAAAAAAACCTGCGGCCATTGCGGAAAGGAAATTACGGCAAGCGATATCGTCAAGGGCTATGAATACGAGAAGGGCCGTTATGTTATCGTCACCGACGAGGAGATAGAGAAGATCAAAACGGAAAAGGAAAAGTCGGTGCAGATTCTGCATTTTGCGAGGCTTAAGGAAATATCCCCGGTGTATTACGACAAAACCTACCAGGTAATGCCCGAGCCGGGCGGGGAAAAGGCGTTCGAGCTTTTGCGGGCGGCCCTAATGGACGAGCAGAAAATCGCCATAGGCAGGACGGTCATGGGCACCAGAGACACCCTCATGGCCATTATGCCGCGCGAGGACGGCATGCTCGTCTTTACCATGTTTTACGAGGACGACATCAAGGAGCTGGCAAAGACCTATCAGAAGCCCCAGATTGCCGAGGACGAGCTGAAGCTTGCCAAGACCCTCATAAATTCCATGGACACGCCCTTTAACCCGGCAAACTACAGGGACGAATACCAGGCCAAGCTGCGCGAGCTTATCGAGGCCAAGATAGCGGGCCGGGATATAGTAGCCCCGCAGCCCGACAGGACGGCCGGCGTGATAAGCCTTATGGACGCGCTCAAGGCGAGCATAGAAAAGGCGTCCGACGACAAAAAACCCAAAATGGCTTGACCGGCGTTTACAGCCCGTTAAAAAATCCCCGCCAGTATTCCGGCAGGGATTTTTAATTTCAAAAAACGGCCGTTATTTTTTCTCGTTAAGCTTTGCCTGGGCCGCGGCAAGGCGGGCGATGGGCACGCGGAAGGGAGAGCAGGAGACATAGTGAAGCCCCGCCCTATGGCAGAAATCGATGGACGACGGGTCGCCGCCGTGCTCTCCGCATATGCCGAGCTTGATGTCGGGCCGCGTCTTTTTGCCGAGCTCCACGGCCATTTTCACAAGCTTGCCGACGCCGGTCTGGTCCAGCCGCGCGAACGGGTCGCTTTCGAATATCTTCTTGTTGTAGTAATCCTCTAAGAACTTTCCTGCGTCGTCTCTCGAAAAGCCGAAGGCCATTTGCGTCAGGTCGTTTGTGCCGAAGGAGAAGAACTCCGCCTCTGTCGCCACCTCGTCGGCCGTAAGCGCGGCGCGCGGAACCTCTATCATGGTGCCGACCTTGTAGGAGATGAAAACTCCTGAAGCGGCGATGATTTCGTCGGCCGTCTTGACCACCACGTCCTTGACGTATTTAAGCTCCTTGACGTCCCCGACAAGCGGTATCATGATTTCGGGAACGACGTCAAGGCCTTCCTTTTTAACGTTGATGGCGGCCTCGATGACTGCGCGGGTCTGCATCTCTGCTATCTCGGGATAGGTCACGGCAAGGCGGCAGCCGCGATGCCCCAGCATGGGGTTGAACTCGTGCAGGCTGTCGACCGTATTCTTAAGCTCGTCGACGTCAAGCCCCATTTCCTTGGCGAGGGCTTCGATGTCCTCTTTGTCTTGGGGGAGGAATTCATGCAGCGGGGGATCCAGGAAGCGGATGGTGACCGGGTAGCCTTTCATGGCGCGGAATATGCCCTCGAAATCCTTGCGCTGCATGGGCAGCAGCTTGTCCAGCGCACGCACGCGCTGCTCAACCGTTTTGGCGACTATCATCTCGCGCACGGCGGCGATGCGGTCGCTCTCGAAGAACATGTGCTCGGTACGGCAGAGGCCTATGCCCTCCGCGCCGAATTTATACGCCTGCTCGGCGTCGCGCGGCGTATCCGCGTTGGTGCGCACCTTGAGCGTGCGGACCTCGTCGGCCCAGCTCATGAAGGTGCTGAAATCGCCGGAGATGGCGGCCTCCACGGTCGGTATGGCTTCGAGGTACACGCAGCCGGTGGAGCCGTCTATGGAGATATAATCCCCCTCGCGGACGGTTTTCCCGGATACGGTGAAATACTTCTCCTCTTCATGTATCTGGATGTCGCCGCAGCCTGCCACGCAGCAGGTGCCCATGCCGCGCGCCACTACGGCGGCGTGGGAGGTCATGCCCCCGCGCACCGTCAGTATGCCCTGCGCCGCGGCCATGCCTTCGATGTCCTCGGGCGAGGTCTCAAGGCGGATCAGCAAGACCTTTTCGCCGTTTTTAGCGGCGGCTACGGCGTCCTCGGCGGTGAAATACACCTTGCCCGACGCGGCTCCGGGAGAGGCCGCGAGACCCCTGGCGGCAGGCTTTGCGGCCTTGAGGGCGGCAGCGTCGAACTGCGGGTGGAGCAGCGAGTCAAGCTGACGCGGGTCGACCTTGAGGATGGCCTCCTCCTTGGTGAGCATGCCTTCGTTCACGAGGTCTACCGCTATTTTCAGGGCCGCGGCGGCCGTGCGCTTGCCGTTTCTGGTTTGGAGCATGAAGAGCTTGCCGTTTTCGATGGTGAACTCCATGTCCTGCATATCGCGGTAATGCTTTTCAAGCTTTTCGGCTATATCGGTAAACTGCTTGTAAACGTCGGGCATGACTTCCTTCAGCTGGTCTATGGACTGCGGGGTGCGTATGCCGGCCACAACGTCCTCGCCCTGGGCGTTCATCAAAAATTCACCGTAGAGATTCTTCTCGCCGGTGGAGGGGTTGCGCGTAAAGGCCACGCCCGTGCCGGAGTTTTCGCCCATATTGCCGAAGACCATCTCCTGCACGTTGACGGCGGTACCCCAGCTTGAGGGGATGTCGTTCATCCTGCGGTAGACGATGGCGCGGGGGTTGTCCCACGAGCGGAAAACGGCCTTGACGGCCTCGATAAGCTGAACCTTCGGCTCGGCCGGGAAATCTTCGCCCTTCTGCTCCTTGTAATAATCCTTGAAAAGGCCCACGAGCTTTTTCATATCGCCGGCGTCCAGCTCGCTGTCTAAGCTGACGCCCTTTTCCTCTTTGACCTTGTCTATAATCTTTTCAAAGTCTGATTTGGGCACCTCCATCACGACGTCGGAGAACATCTGGATAAAGCGCCTGTAGGAATCGTACGCGAAGCGGGGGTTTTTGGTAAGTTCCGCAAGGCCCTCGGCGACCGTATCGTTAAGCCCGAGATTGAGGATTGTGTCCATCATGCCGGGCATGGAGGCCCTGGCGCCCGAACGGACGGAAACCAGAAGCGGATTTTTGGGGTCGCCGAACCGCTTTTTGCATATCTGCTCCATTTTGGCAAGATAATCATAGATCTGCTTTTCTATGTCGGCAGAGATTTTTTTGCCGTCCTCATAATAACGGGTGCAGGCTTCGGTGGTAACGGTGAAGCCTTGGGGGACCGGCATTCCGAGGCTTGTCATCTCGGCCAAGTTTGCGCCCTTGCCGCCGAGAAGCTCCCTCATTTTGCCGCTGCCTTCCGAAAACAGATAGACATATTTTGCCATTTAGTTTTACCTCCTGCATAATTTTCACAGTGGATTGCAAACCAAAGCGGGGATATTTCTACATAGAGTGCCAAAAATTATTATAGCATAGTATTTGAAGCGTATTCAACGACTTTTTTGGTGTATTTTACGATTTATGAAAATGAAACAAATCCTGCACGACGAAAAGCGCTTTTGCAGTATAAACTCATTAAAAAGCACAAAAACCTTTTTGTGCTCTTGAAAAAGACTAAAGAATATTCCATAATAGTATTGTACAGCCAAGATGTTTTTTAGACGCGAAAAATGCAGGAATATATTCAGCCAAAAGGGCTGTAGAAGGCTCGGTAGAAAAAGCTGTTTTTTTACGGGACGGCGCAAAGAAGCGCCGGAATTTAGGAAAGGGAGATTTCAATTGATAGCTCATGGGAAAAACATCAAGATTTTTTCCGCAAACGCCTGTCCGGCACTGGCAAAGAGGATCGCTGACGCGCTTGGGTTGAATCTTGGTTGTTCGGAGGTGTCCACCTTTTCCGACGGGGAAATATCCGTTTCCATCAACGAATCCGTAAGAGGCTCCGATGTGTTTGTAGTGCAGAGCACCTGCTATCCCGTAAACAACCACATCATGGAGCTTCTTATTATGATTGACGCCTTTAAGCGCGCCTCGGCCGGCCGCATAACTGCCGTTATACCGTACTTCGGCTACGCGCGGCAGGACCGCAAGGCGAAGGCGCGCGATCCCATATCCGCCAAGCTCGTGGCCGACCTGATCGCTACCGCGGGAGCCGACCGCGTGCTCACCATGGACCTGCACGCGCCGCAGATACAGGGCTTTTTCAACGTGCCTGTCGACCATCTTTTAGGCGTGCCGCTTCTGGTCCCGTATTATCTTAAAAATTTCGAATCGCAGCGCGACAACGTGGTCATCGTATCGCCCGATTTCGGGTCCATTTCGCGCGTGCGCAATTTCGCCCAGCGCTTCGACGCGCCCATTGCCATTGTGGACAAGCGCCGCTCGAGGGCGAACGTCTCGGAGGTTATGAACATCATAGGCGACGTGGAGGGCAAACGCGTCATCCTCGTGGACGACCTTATAGACACGGGTGGCTCGCTTTGCAACGCGGCCGATGCGCTCATCGACGTCGGCGGCGCCGTTGAGGTGCACGCCTGCGCCACCCACGGCGTCCTGTCCGGAGACGCCACCGAGCGCATAGCCAAAAGCAGGATAAAGGAGCTCGTGCTGCTTGACACAATCCCGCTGCCCGAGGAAAAGCGCATAGACAAGATTGTCACCTTGAACGTCGCGCCCATTTTCGCCGAGGCAATAGAGCGCATCTATGAAGACCTGCCCATGTCCACTCTGTTTGTGTGATGGACAAGCCCTGTACTTAACTTGCGTTTGATTAATTTTAATGTTTAAAAAATCGCTGTATTCCGGCGTTTACCGGCGTACGGCGGTTTATTTTTCATGACGGCCGCTTTTGCTTTTTAAACGCGGTATTTCGCATCACACAAAATTTACGCAAAATAAATGAAGTCCTCTGCCATATAATAAATTGCGGGGGATTAAATGAAATGAAAAGAAAACGCATAATTTTAGTTTTTGCATGTGTTTTAAGCGTCGGCCTTCTCCTTTGCGGCTGCTATATGGGTCCGGAGAACGGCACGTCCGAAGACTCCTCGGCCGAGCGGTGGAAAGGCAGCGCCGGCGGGGCGTCGGGATTTGGGAGTATGCCGCCCTTCGGCGGCTCGTCGGGCTTTGGGAGCGCAGGCGCCTCAAGCCTTCCCTTCTATAGTCTCTCAGACCTTAAGGCCGACCGCTCAAACGTCGGTCTCTCGGATTTAGCGGCTTTGCCCAACAAAAAGATAGGGTGGGGCGCGGGCTACGGCAAAAACGGGGCGCAGCCTATAATACCCAGGGAACAGCTTGACATGTTCGCCAAATACGGAGCCTTTTGTATGGGCAGCGTCGGGTCGAAAAACGTGTATATGACCTTTGATTTAGGGTATGAGAGCGGCACTACGCCCAGCCTTTTGGATATTTTAAAGGAAAAGGACGTCAAAGCGGTTTTTTTCATCACGCGGTATTACGCCAAAAAGAACCCGGAGCTTGTGGACAGAATGCTTAAAGAGGGGCATGTGGTGGGAAACCACAGCTGCAGGCATTCGTCCTTTCCGGACATCGACCTCGAGGCGATAAGGTCCGAGGTGATGGATATGCACGACTATATCAGGCAGCAGTTCGGCTACGAAATGACGCTTTTCCGCTTCCCGAAGGGCGAGTACAGCGAGCGCAGCCTTGCGGCGGTACAGCGGCTTGGATATTTGAGCGCGTTCTGGAGCTTTGCGTATCTCGATTACGATGAGAGCAAGCAGCGCGGCGCCGATTACGCCTACCGCAAGATAACCGACAACCTGCACGACGGGGCCATCATCCTGCTGCATCCGGAATCTACCGACAATATCGCGGCCATGCCGCGCGTTGTCGACACCATACGCCAGCGCGGCTATAAGCTTACGCTGCTCACCGGCAAGCCCGAGTAGAGGTCGGAAGTCGGAGGTCGGAGGTCGGAAGTCGGAGGTCGGAGGGGGCGGCTCGCGCCGCCCCTCGCGATGGCCCTTAGTAAGGGCCGTTGCCCACAATGGCACAAAAATGGTTTTGCGTGATATGCCGTTAACGTCAGGCCGGCGATTTCCGCGACGACCCGAATATAATCATTAATAGGCAGGGGCTGTGCGCCGGCACAGCCCCGCTTGGCTTTTTTCGTTATTTTTCCTTGCTGGCGTAATTCATTACGACCTGCTTTAAGATGTCCACCGTTTCCAGAGCGTCGGCCAGCTCGTTCTTAAGCCTTGTATTGTCGGCCTCGAGCATGAGCACCTTGACCGACTCCAGCTCCTCGCGTACGCGCCTGCTGTCCGGCCTGTCGGCGTCGGGCTTGTCGGCGACGTCCTCGCGCCGCGCGCGCTTTGCAGGCGCTTTTGCAAGGCTTACGGAGAACCTCTCGGAGCAAAGCTCGTTGAACTCGCCCCTTTCCACATAATGGGTATGGAGGAGCTCGTGGGCCTTGTGGCTGTTGGGGTGCTCAAGGTACTCCTTGTAAAGCTTTGTGACAAACGGGTTTTCATGGGATTTGCGCAGCGTCTTGCCCTCGTCCTCGGCATAAAGCCCAGAAAGACGCTTGCTTCTGACATCCGGGTCGTCCGAGCGCGGCTGTCCGCCGCCCATGATACAGCCTCCGGGGCACCCCATGACCTCGATGAAATGATAGGGCGACTTACCGTCCTTTAGCTGATCCATAAGCTGGCGCGCCCCCGCAAGCCCGCTTGTCACGGCCACTTTTATGGTTACGCCGTCGAGAAATCTGTAAGCTTCCACCGGGTTCTTGATGGTTATGGACGCCTCCTTGACGCGGTCAAGCCCCACTAAAGGGGTGACGTGCAAGCCGTCGAAGGGCAGCTCCCGTCCGGTGACCAGCTCGTACACGGTGCGCAGGGCCGCCTCCATGACGCCGCCGGTCAGGCCGAAGATATCTGCGGCGCCCGTGGACATGCCTAAGGGCTCGTCAAACGGCTCATCCTTGAGGTTGGCGAAGTCTATGCCCATCTCGCGTATCATGGCCGCCAGCTCGCGTGTAGTCAGCACGGCGTCGACGTTGGCCTCGCCGCCCGTTTTCATCTCGGGGCGCTCTATCTCGAACTTTTTGGCGGTGCAGGGCATGACAGAGACCACGAATATATCCTTCGGGTTTGTCTTTATCTTGCCGGCAAAATAGGATTTGATGAGCGCGCCCAGCATGGTATGGGGGGATTTGCAGGTGGACAGGTGCGGCAAAAGCTTCGGATAAGCGTGCTCCACGAACTTGATCCACCCCGGGCTGCAGCTCGTTATCATCGGCAGGGCCGCGCCGGCCCCTGTGAGAAAGTCCTTCACCCTCGTCAAGAATTCTGTGCCCTCCTCGAGGATGGTGAGGTCGGCGGCAAAATTGGTGTCGAACACATAGTCAAAGCCGAGGGCCCGCAGAGCGGCGGCGAGCTTGCCCGTAACCCGCGCGCCCGGCGGGAAGCCGAACTCCTCGCCTATGGCGACGCGGACGGCCGGGGCCGTCTGCACCACGACGCGCTTTTTCTTGTCGCCGAGCGCGCGCCAGACCTTTTGTGTCGCATCGGTTTCCCTGAGCGCGCCCACCGGGCACACCATCGTGCACTGCCCGCAGAAGGCGCAGTTGACGTCACCCAGCGGCAGGCCCATGGCGGGGCTTATGACGGTGCAAAACCCGCGGTTCTGGGCGCCTATGACGCCGACGCCCTGCACCTCGCCGCAGGCGGTGACGCACCGGCGGCACAGCACGCACTTGGCAAGGTCGCGGGTTATCGACACCGAGGCGTCGGTCGAGCATTCCGAACGCTCGCCGTCAAAGCGCGTCTCTTCTATGCCTAAGATTTGGCCGAGCTTCTGCAGCTCGCAGCTTTGGTTGCGTTTGCAGGAAAGGCAGTCCCTGGAGTGGTCGGAGAGCAAAAGCTCGTAAAGCACCTTGCGCGCGCGGCGCACCCTCTCGGAATTAGTGCGCACCACCATGCCCTCCGACACCTTGGTCATGCAGGAGGGCATAAGCGCCTTGGCCCCCTCCACCTCCACAACACAGATTCGGCAGGAACCGAATTTATGGACGTTTTCAAGATAGCACAGGGTGGGTATGCTGATGCCGCAGGACCGGGCGGCCTCGAGTATGGTGGAGCCGTCCTTTGCGGCGACCTTTCTGCCGTTTATGGTCAGGTTTATCATATATACCACCTACCTCCTGTCACAGCGCAGGCAGCGCATGGCCTCTGCCATGGCCTTGAGCTTATGGTAACCCAGGACGACCTCGTCGAACGAATTTCTGCGGACCTGCGGGTCAAGCTCCTCTATCGGGAAGCGGCCAAGGGCGACTACCTCGTCGTCGCTGAACTGGTCGGGGATGTCTATGGGGTTTCCCTTGTTGAGCTTGCCCTTCCCGCCGAGGTATTTGTCTATGGATATGGCGGCCTGCTTGCCGTCGGCGATGGCCTGTATGACGGTGTCCGGCCCGCGCGCCACGTCGCCGCCCGCGAAGATGCCCTCCATGGTCGTCATCATGGTGTCGTTGTCGATTATAAAGGTACCCCAGGGCGTCACGCCTATCTCGCTCTTTTTGATGAAGGGAAGGTCGGAATACTGGCTGACCGCAGGTATGACGGTGTCGACCTCGATAAAGAAGTTGGAGCCCTCCACCGGCACAGATTTGCGCCTGCCCGTCTTGTCGAAATCGCCAAGCTTCATTCGGACGCATTCTATTCCGGTCACCCTTCCGCCCCTGGAGCCCGTGAATTTGACGGGCGCGACCAGCTCCATAAGCTCGACGCCCTCGTCTATGGCGGCCTTGACCTCTGTCTCGTGCGCGGGCATGGCGTCCCTCGTCCGCCTGTAAAGGATGAGCACCCGCTCGGCGCCCATCCTCAGCGCCGTACGCGCCGAGTCTATTGCGGTGTTGCCGCCGCCTATAACGGCAACCGTCTTCCCGAGACGCACCTCTCTTTGCAGGTTGACGTCCTTTAAAAAGTTGATGCCGTGGAGCACGCCGGCGAGGTTTTCGCCCGGTATGCCTATCTTCTGGGGTATCTGAGTGCCGGTCGCGATGTAGATGGCGTCGTACTGCGCCCTCAGCTCCTTGAAGCCTATTTCCTTGCCGACCTCGGTGTTAAGGTGGATGTTGACGCCGGCCTGCGCTATAAGCTCTATCTCGTGGGCCAGCACCTTTTTGGGGAGCCTGTATTCGGGTATGCCGAAGGCGAGGACGCCGCCGGCGACGGGCTGGGCCTCAAACACGTCCACGTCGTAGCCTATGCGCACGAGGTAATAGCCGCATGTAAGCCCCGACGTGCCCGCGCCGATGATGGCGACGCGCTTGCCGTTTCTCGGGAACACGATGTCGCTGGCGAACGGCTTCTCGTTTTTGTAAGCGTAATCGGCAGCGAAGCGCTTGAGGTCACAGATGGCCAGGGCCTCGTCGACCGAGCGGCGGCGGCATTTGCTCTCGCACGGGTGGGTGCATATGCGTCCGCACACCGCCGGGAAGGGGTTCTCCTGCCGGATGAGCTGATAGGCGTCCATAAACCGGCCGGCGGCGATGAGGGCGATATAGCCGGGGACGTTGACGTTGGCGGGGCAGGTGTTCTCGCACGGCGATATGAACAGGTCGGAGCAGACGCCGGCGCGGCAGTATTTATTTTTGATATGCTCCTCGTATTCCTCCCGGAAATAGCGTATTGTGCTCAGCACGGGGTTGGGCGCCGTCTGCCCGAGGCCGCACATGGCGGTGTCGCTTATAACGGCGCCGAGCTCCTCCAGAAGCTCGATATCGCCCGGCTCGCCCTCGCCCTTGGTGATGCGCTCGAGTATCTCCAGCATGCGCTTTGTCCCCACGCGGCAGGCGGTGCATTTGCCGCAGGATTCATCCCTTATGAAGTCCATGAAGAAGCGGGCGGTGTCCACCATGCAGGTGTCCTCGTTCATGGCGATAAGCCCGCCCGAGCCCATGATGGCGCCCAGCTCCTGAAGCGCCCCATATTCGGTGGGCGTGTTGAGGTTGTCGGGCGTGACGCAGCCGCCCGACGGGCCGCCTATCTGCGCGGCCTTGAACTTCTTTTTGTCCAGCATACCGCCGCCTATGTTAAACAGGATATCCCCGAGCGGCTTGCCTATGGGCACCTCGATAATGCCGGTGTTCACTATGCCGCCGGCTAAAGCGAACACCTTGGTGCCCTTGCTTTTTTCCGTGCCGTACTGCGAGTACCACTCGGCGCCGTTTAAGATTATGGCCGGTATGCTGGCGAGCGTTTCGACGTTATTTATGATGGTGGGGCATCCGAAAAGCCCCGACTCAAACGGGAACGGCGGCTTCTGGCGCGGTTCGCCCCTGCGCCCCTCTATGGAGGACATGAGCGAGGTCTCCTCGCCGCAGACGAAGGCGCCCGCCCCTATGCGTATCTCGAGGTCGAACGAAAAATCGCTGCCGAAAATCCTTTCGCCCAAAAGCCCGCGCTTTCTGGCCTCGTCTATGGCGGCGCTAAGTCTCTCCACCGCTATGGGATATTCCGCCCTGACATAGATATAGCCGGTGTCCGCCCCGATGGCGTAGCCGCCCAGCAGCATGCCCTCGATTACGGTGTGCGGGTCGCCCTCAAGGATGCTGCGGTCCATAAACGCGCCGGGGTCGCCCTCGTCGGCGTTGCAGACGATGAACTTCCGCTCGCCCGGCGCCTTGTAGCCGGCCTCCCATTTGACGCCGGTGGGAAATCCCGCGCCGCCGCGGCCGCGTATGCCGGATTTTTTGACCTCGGCTATGACGAACTCCCTGCTTTTTTGTGTGATAGCCTTAGCCGCCGCGAGATAGCCGTCCTTAGCTATGTAGGCATCCACGCTGCCGTACTCGATAACGCCGCAGTTTCGAAGGGCGATTTTCACCTGCTCCTTAAAGAAGTCGATATCGTCGATATTGGGCACATGGCGCTTCAGGGAATAATCGTAGAAGGTGTTCTCCAGAAGTATTTCGCCCCTCTGGATATGGCTGTTTATCACGTTCCTGGCGGTTTCGGGCGTAAGGCTGGTGTAGAAGGTTTTCTCCGGCAGCACGAGCATAACCGGGCCGGCGGCGCAGATGCCCATGCAGCCAGTCTCGTGGATGAGCACCTCGCCGCTTTTTCCGATTTTCTCAAGCTCGTCGGCGATGGCCCTCCTGACCTCGGCGCTTCGCGAGGACACGCATCCCGCTCCGCTGCACACGAGAATCTGGCGCTTGTATTTGGCCGCCATGGCGTTGTAGGCGGCCTTAACGGCGGCGAGATCCGCGGCCGACCTTATTTTTCCCGCGTTCACATCCGTCACCCCCTTAATATTTTGACAATATGGAGTCGAGCCTGTTAACGTTGACCTGCTTGTAGACGACGTCGTCGATCATCATGGCCGGTGCCAGCCCGCAGGCGCCTATGCAGCGGGCCACTTCAAAGGTGAACTTGCCGTCGGGCGTCGTTTCGCCGATGTCGACGCCGAGCGCGCTGCGCAGGTGCTCCACCAGCTTTTTGCCGCCCCTGACATAGCACGCCGTCCCGAGGCACACCCGGATGGTATGCTGGCCGCGCGGCTTGGTGGAGAAGAACGAATAAAAGGTTATAACGCCGGAGATTTCGGCCAAAGGCCGTCCCAGCGACCGGGCTATGTACTCTTGGAGATCCAGCGGCAAATACCCGTAAATCCTCTGTGCCTGATGAAGGATCTGGATAAGGCTACCCTCCTTATCGCGGTAAAGGTCTATGATGTTTGCGATCTCTTCAAACTTCCGCTTATCACCCTGCCTTGCGCAGGCGCACGCTTTCGTTTTTTCGCTCATTGACAAGACCTCCCTCAAGGGCATTTCCAAATCGGTTCCAGATACTGCTATTTAAAGCATACCAAATAATTGTTATAAATTGATGTTTATTTAACAAATAAAATCAAAAAAATTAAGCCTATATTATGGCTAATGCAACAACAAAACAGGTTTGCTCACATTTCCATAACAAATTACAAAAAATTTTCAGGAGCAAAATTGTAAATAATTGTTGAAATTTTAACAAAAACAGTTATAATAGTGATGATTATGCTTTTTATAGAAATTCGGAGGGGTAAGCAGATGGAGGATATCCGTCTTCTGGTCGTCGACGGGGACAGCACGACAAGAGGCGTTATAAGGAAAAAAGCGGCCGAGGAGGGCTACGCCTGCGACGAGGCGGCCGACGGGATATCGGCCATAAAGCTTTTTAGGCGCAGGGATTACAACCTTTTGCTCATCGATACGCAGCTGCCCGAGCTCGACGGGGCGAATGTCTGCCGGCAGATAAGAAGGATGTCGGACGTGCCGATTATAATCATATCGGAGCGCGGCAGCGAGGCCGACAAGCTTTTCGGCTTTGAACTCGGAGCCGACGATTACGTTGTAAAACCGTTTTCCGTCCTGGAGCTTTTCGCGCGGATAAAGGTGTTTTTGCACCGCGGCGGGGGACAGTCAAGGAGCGCGCCAAGCAAGATATCGTTCGGCGGCCTTTTCATCGACTCCGTTTCCCGTACGGTCTACGTCGACGACAGGATGGTCCAGCTCACGCCCAAGGAGTACGACCTGCTCTTCTTCCTCTCGCAAAACCCCAACAAGGCGTTTTCCCGCGATATGCTTTTGAACGAGGTCTGGGGCTACGATTTTACAGGGTCGGACAGGACCGTTGACACCCACATAAAAACCCTGCGCGAAAACATCAAGCCCTACGACCAGTACATAGTGACCGTTTGGGGCTTCGGCTATAAATTTGTGGTGTAGCCGCCCGCCGAAAGCAGCCCCCGCTTTTTTGAGGTTGCAATCGCAAGACGGGTGTGATATACTGGGGTAAAATTTGCACAGAGTAGGCCGCCATGCGTCAGCAAAGCCGCGCCCTACGGGGGCTGGGGCTTTGCATAGTGTCTCGGGATGGGAAGTTGCCCGGGAACGAAAGGGGTTTTCCCCGCGGTATGGCCGCCGCGTCCGCTGTGCCGAAAACGGAGCTTTGCCTGTTTTTGCCCCCGGTCCCGGCGCGTGTTTTTGCGCGTTTGGCAAACTGCGGCGCCGCTTCAAAGAAAGGCTTAAGCGGCTTTGGTCAAAAACGGCTCTCTCCCTTTTGGCGCGGCTTCGCCTTAACCGGCGTAGGCGCGTTGGCGGGGCTTTGTCTGCAACCAATCGGGAGAGACGCATATGAAAAAAAGCATTACACGCGCCCGGCTTTTAAAGCTGGCTGTTCTCGGACAATTGACCGCCTGCGCGGTGCTGGCGGGGCTTTTTCTTCGCCTTGATCTGCAGGTGCTTCCCGTTATGCCTACCCTGCGCTTGACGGCGACCCCGCTCTTTATTTACATGGCCGCCCTTTTGTTCGGCCCGGTCGCCGGGGGCGCCGTCGGGGTGTGCTCCGACCTTTTGGCCTTCGCAATAAAGCCGAGCGGCCCGTTCTTGCCGACGGTGACCGTATGTGCGGCGCTGTCGGGTATATTGCCGGGGCTTTTCCGGCGCCTTGTGAGAAGGCGCGCGGCATGGGCGGCCCTGGCGTCGGCCGTCACCACGATAACGGTTTCCGCCCTCAACTCTGTCGGCTTCTGGATGCTTAAGGACCTCATCTGGAAAGAGGTGCCCGAATCCTTTTTCGCCGCTTTGTTTTTTCCGCGGCTTTTTACGGCGCTTGTATCGTCGGCGGTCTACGCCGTAATCCTCCCGCCGTTTGTCAAGCTTATGCTGAAAAACGCGGCCCTGCGCGGGGATGCGCCGGACATCGGAGCGCGGATACAAACCGCGCCAAAAGCCAAAGACAATGTAAATCACGGTGAAATGCCATGAGACTTGACAAATATCTGAAGGTGTCGCGCATCATCAAGCGCCGCACGGTGGCGAACGAGGCGTGCGACGGAGGGCGTGTCTCGGTCAACGGAAGACCCGCCAAGGCCTCCCACGAGGTAAAGCCCGGCGACGTGATAGAGATATCGTTCGGCCAAAGGCGGCTTAAGGCGGAGGTAATAAACGTAACGGAGCACGCGGGAAAGGACGGCGCGGCCGGTATGTACCGCATTCTCCCCGAATAGCCCGCAAGAGAGGACACGCCCCTGCATAAAAGCGCTTTCGCCCGCATAGATATGTAACGGTAGAATCCGGCATGTCTTACGCAAAAGGGGAGAACGTGATGCAGGAGCAGCAAAAACCAAAACGCGCGCACAACGTCATAATGGAGAACCGCCGCACCATCTTTGTATCGGGCGTGGAGGATGTCGACAGCTTCGACGAGTCGGCGGTAGTGGTGTTCACCGACTGCGGTATTCTCACCGTGCACGGCGCCGATCTGCACATCAACCGCCTCTCGGTGGAGAACGGCGAGCTTAATGTGGAGGGCGAGATACATTCGGTAAGCTATTCCGACGACGGTCCGAGGCAGGGCGGCGGCTTTTTCTCAAAGCTCTTCAGGTAGGGGGCGCGCGCTGTGGGGATCGGCATCGCTGAGCAGACCGTGGACTTTCTGTGGTCGGTGGCCTTCGGCGCGCTGCTCGGCCTTTTTTACGACGTGTTCAGGATTGTGCGGGTGGCTGTCCGCGCGCCGTCGCCCGTCGTATTTATTCAGGATGTTGTGTTCTGGTTTTTGGCGGGCCTTTGCACCTTCATTTTTATCTTTGCCATAAACGCCGGCGAGCTCAGGCTTTTTTTGTTTTTGGGCATTTTGGCGGGCGCGGCGGCGTATTATTTCACCTTGGGGATGCTTGTGATAGCGTTTGCCAAGGCTGTCGTTTCCTTTATGAAACGGGCGCTGAGGCTCGTTTTCAGGGTGCTTACCTACCCGTTGCGCGTTTTATGCCGTATTTTTGGGCCTTTTATGGCAAAAAATTTAAAAAAAATTAAAAAATTTTTCATTTACCTCTTTAAAAATTCAATAAAAAAGGTTAGAATATTATCGCCATGGCGCGGACAATACCGTTAGGAAGGAAGGTGGGACACGCCGTGAAAAAGCGCATAGTTCCGCTGACCATACTCCTTCTTCTTGTCGCCGTTTATTTTTCCATCAGCATAATCTCCAATATTGTGAGGATAAACGAAAAGGAAAGGCAGCTTGAGGCCGACATGAAGGCTCTGGAGGCCCAGGAGGAGAAGGTGCGGGAGCAGGAGGACCTGCTCGAAAGCGAAGTGGACGAGGAGTACATCAAGAAGATCGCCAAGGATGTACTTGGCCTGGTGGAGCCGGATGAAAAAATCTACAAGCTCAACTGATCTTTTAAAAGACGTATTTCAAAGCCCTTCACAGGGTTATATTGGTTAAGGAGGATGTCTTAAGGCATGTCTTTAGAGATCGGAACGATCGTGGACGGCAAGGTGACCGGATTATCGAAGTTCGGAGCTTTTGTCGCCCTGCCCGAGGGGAAGACCGGGATGGTGCACATCTCGGAGATATCCACGGCATACGTAAAGGAAATCTCCGATTTTATCAAGGTGGATCAGGAGGTTCGGGTCAAAATCCTCGGCATCGACGAGCGGGGCAGGATAAGCCTCTCCATCCGCCAGGCGGCCATGGACGGCGAGGAGCCGCGCAAAAAGGTATCCTTTGAGGATATGCTTTCCAAATTCATGCAGGACAGCAACGACAAGATATCCGATCTCAAGGTGCTGGGAGAGGGTGGCGTAAGGCGCCGCGGCGTCGGCACGGGCTTTAAGAAAAGCGGCGGAAGATACGAGTGACCGCATCCTTGCCTTGTTTGCGCGGGGGTTTAGCCTTGCGCCGCAGCCATATGTTTTTTGACGGATTACCGGGCGGGCGCTTGCCCGCCCCTTTTTCAAAGGAAGGCCCTTTTTTCTCTTTTTGCAAAGAAAAGCGCTCCGGCTAAACCGGAGCGGAAAATCAAATCAAGGAGTTATGGGGTCAATGAAGGGAGTAAAACATTGCCTTAATTGTAACATATATTCCAATAAATGTAAATAGCTTTATTGAAAAAAGGAGAAAAAAATGTTCGACATAATCATTGTGGGCGGCGGGCCCGCCGGAGTAACCGCCGCAATATACGGCGTGAGGGCCGGATACAACGTGCTGCTTTTGGAGAAGCTTTTCACCGGAGGACAGGCCGCCACCACTTTTGAGATTGAGAATTTTCCGGGCACCAAGCTAATACACGGCGCCGACCTCGCGCTGAATATGGACGCGCATGTCCGCTCCCTCGGCGTCGACCTGCGGTATACCACGGTTAAATCGGTGGAGCTTTCGGGGGCTGTCAAGCGCGTCGCGACCGATTCCGAGACCTTCGAGGGCAAAACCGTCATACTGGCCATGGGGGCGACCCGCCGCAAGCTCGGCGCCGACAACGAGGACCGCTTCGCCGGGTCGGGCGTGTCGTATTGCGCCACCTGTGATGGCAGCTTTTACAAGGACAAGGTCTGCGCCATAGTGGGAGGCGGCAACACCGCGCTGGAGGACGCCGTTTATCTCGCGAATATCGCCCGCAAGGTCTATCTCATACACCGCCGCAGCGAGTTTCGCGCCGAGGAGCATCTGCAAAGGCAGGTGCTCGCCGAGCCCAAGATAGAGGTGCTCTACAACAAGATTGTGGTGTCGCTCCAAGGGGAGAGCGCCCTTAGCGGCGCCGTTTTGCGCGACACCGTGACCGGGGATGAGTCGCCGCTTGCTCTCGACGGACTGTTTGTCGCCATCGGGACCATCCCGTCGTCGGAGCTTGTCAGGGGACAGGTCGCCACGGACGAGGCGGGCTATATCGTGGCCGGAGAGGACTGCCGGACGGACGTGGCCGGCGTTTACGCGGCGGGTGACGTCCGCACAAAGCATATACGCCAGATCGTGACGGCGGCGGGGGATGGCGCCGTCGCGGCCAAGATGGCGGGCGCGTATATCAGCGAGAACAAGGGAAGCCTCTGGAGCTGACGCCCGCCGCTCGCGCGGTTATCTGCATTACGGGGCGGCGCCCCCTGAAAGGCACGGAATGACGGTATGATTTTACAAAACGCCAGAATCTACACGATGGAAAGCAAAACGGGGCTTATCCCCGACGGATATATCCTCATACGCGGCGGCAAGATAGCCGCCGTAGGCGGCATGGCCGGTCTGTCGGAGGACGCATACCCCGGAGAGCGGCGCGTCGACCTCGCCGGGCGCTCGGTCATCCCCGGCATGATCGACGCCCATTGCCATGTCGGCATGTGGGAGGACGGGATGGGTTTCGAGGGCGACGACGGCAACGAGGACACCGACCCCGCCCTGCCCCAGCTTCGCGCGATAGACGCCGTAAATCCGCTCGACCGGTGCTTTGCGGAGGCGCTTTCGGCGGGTATCACCTGCGTGGTGACCGGCCCCGGCAGCGCAAACCCCATAGGCGGGCAGCTCGCGGCCCTCAAGACATACGGCCGGCGGGTGGAAAAGATGCTTTTAAAGTCGCCTCTCGCCATGAAGATGGCGCTGGGGGAGAACCCCAAGACCGTTTACCACGGCAGGAACGTCTCGCCTGTAACGCGCATGGGCACCGCCTCCATCATACGCGAGCAGCTTTTCAAGGCCACCCGCTACGCCCGGGATATAGAGCGCGCCATGCGCGACGAGGACGAGGACGAGCCCGATTACGACGCGCGGCACGAGGCGCTGCTGCCGGTGATACGCGGCGAGCTGCCGGTGCATTTCCACGCCCACCGCGCCGACGATATACATACGGCCATGCGCATAGCGGCCGAGTTTTCGCTTAAATACGTCATTGTCCACGGCACGGAGGCCCACCTTATCGCCGACGAGCTTAAGGCGGAAAACGTCCCGGTGCTGTGCGGGCCGGCCCTCTGCGACCGGTCAAAGCCCGAGCTTCGCAACCTTTCCTTCGCCGCGCCGGGTATTCTCAGCGCCATGGGGCTTCGGGTCGCCATCGTGACCGACCATCCGGTCACGCCCGTGCAGTATCTGCCGCTGTGCGCCGCCCTCGCCGCAAGGGAGGGCATGGATGTAATGGAGGCGCTGCGCGCCGTTACGATAAACCCGGCCGCACTGTGCGGCATCGACGACAGGGTAGGCTCCATCGCGCCGGGCAAGGACGCCGACCTCGCCGTGTTCGACGGCGAGCCCTTGGGCTTTTACAGCGCGTGCACCGACGTGTTTGTGGACGGCGTCCGCGTGGCCGGCAAACCGATGTGAAGGGCGGGAGAGCAATGCGCACCCTGCATACCGGCGTTATAACGGAGACGGTGGAGCGCCTGTGCATCGAGGCCAACTTAGGTCTTCCGGCCGATGTGGAGCGCGCCGTTCGCAGTGCGGCGGCGCAGGAGGAAGGACAGACCGCACGCTGGGTCATGGACGGGCTTGCCGAGAACCTACAAGCGGCCAAGGACATGGGGCTTGCGGTGTGCCAGGACACCGGCATGGCCGTCGTTTTCATAGAGCTGGGGCAGGAGGTCAGGCTGGAGGGCCCGCTCCTTAGGGACGCCGTCGACGAGGGCATCCGCCGGGGATATGTCGGGGGGCGGCTGAGGCTGTCGGTAGTCGCCGACCCGCTGCGCCGGACCAACACGGGCGACAACGCCCCGGGTATTCTGCACACGACGCTCGTAGAGGGCGACAGGGTAAAGGTTACGGTCGCGCCCAAGGGCTTCGGCAGCGAAAACATGAGTGTTCTTAAAATGTTCACCCCGGCTGCGGGCAGGGACGATATCATAGAGTTTATCGTCGACACCGTGATACGCGCCGGCAGCAACCCGTGCCCGCCGGTGATAGCGGGAGTCGGGCTGGGCGGCGACTTCGAGTACTGCGCGATCCTCGCCAAGCGCGCATTGCTCAGGCCGATAGACGACGTGCATCCCGACGGCTTTTACGCCGACATGGAGACCGAAGCGCTGGAGCGCATCAACCGAAGCGGTGTGGGGCCAATGGGTCTGGGCGGCAGAACCACGGCTCTGGCGGTCAAAATACTCGCCTACCCCACCCATATCGCGGGGCTGCCCGCGGCGGTCAACATCTCCTGCCATGCGGCTCGGCACCGCTCGGCGCTCATTTAAACTGCGCGGGCGCGCTGTAATATAAAGTACGGCCCGGCGCGGACTGTGCCGGAGCCGGGAAAGGGTGAACCGGATGTTTTATCTTGTTCTTTTGGCGGAGCGCAACGCCCTTACTGGAGATCGCAACCTGGGCTGGTTTTTCGTAGTGGCCGCGGTGGTCGTTTTCGGCGGGCTGCTTATAGCCGTCCGGGTGCTGGCGGGCAAAAAGGTCGGGGACGACGACACGGATGAGGACGCTATCTTGGGCGACGAGGCTGTGGAATACCCGAAAATGCCGGAGGAACTCGACGACGCCGAGCCGTTCGGCGACGCGGAGGATATCGGAGGCAACGATTTGGAGTAATACCTAAGGTAATGTTAGCATGCGTATAAGGGGCGCGGGGAAGGCGCGCCCTTAAAGGCGTACCCGTAAGGGAGGGAAGGCTTTGAGGATGTACGACATCATCGCCGCAAAGCGCGACGGCAAAGCCCTGTCCCATGAGCAGATAGCGGCTTTTGTGGACGGCGTGACCGACGGCAGCATCCCCGATTACCAGATATCGGCGTTTCTTATGGCCGTTTACCTGCGCGGCATGGACGCCGACGAAACGACCGCCCTCACGCTGCGCATGGCCGGTTCCGGGCGGCGTATAGACCTGTCGTCCATCCCGGGCGTCAAGGTGGACAAGCACAGCACCGGCGGCGTGGGCGACAAGACCACCCTCGTCGTCGCGCCCTTGGCGGCGGCCTGCGGCGCGCCCGTCGCCAAGATGTCGGGCCGGGGGCTTGGCTACACGGGCGGGACCATCGACAAGCTTGCCGCAATACCGGGCTTTCGCACCGATCTGTCGCTTGAGGAATTTTTGGACGTCGTGCGCCGAGTGGGCGCCGGCATTATAGAGGCGGCGGGGTTTGCCCCGGCCGACAAAAAGCTGTACGCCCTTCGCGACGTCACCGCCACCGTGGAAAGCCTGCCGCTTATCGCCGCCAGCGTCATGTCCAAAAAGCTTGCCTGCGGCGCGGACCGCATATTGCTCGACGTCAAGGCCGGCAGCGGAGCCTTTATGAAAACGACTGCCGATGCCGAAAGGCTTGCGCGCCTTATGGTCCAAATCGGTGGGCTTGCGGGGCGTCCGACGGCGGCGCTTATCACCGGCATGGACACGCCCCTCGGCATGGCCGTAGGCAATGCGCTGGAGCTTCGGGAAGCCTTTGAAACCCTCAAGGGCCGCGGGCCTAAGGATTTGGAGGCGCTCTGCGTCGAGCTCGCCGCGCAGATGCTCGTTCTGGCGGGTCTCGGTGATTTGGACGGGTGCAGGGCCAAGGCGCGCCGCGCGCTAAGCTCGGGCGCGGCGTTTGTGAAGATGCAGCAGATCATAGAAGCCCAGCGCGGCGACCCGCGCGTGACCGAGGATTACTCCCTGCTCGTCTCGGCGAAACACACGCGCGCCTTTTTGTCGCCGTCGGACGGCTTTGTGCGCGCCGTGAGGGCGGATATGTTCGGCCGGGCGAGCGTGGTCCTCGGCGCCGGTCGCGAGAGAAAGGACAGCGACGTCGACGCCGCGGCCGGTATCGTGCTGCGCAAAAAGCCGGGCGACACCGTATCGCGCGGGGAACCGCTTTATGTGCTGCACGCGTCAGAGGCAAAAAGGCTTGATGAAGCCGGGGCGCTTCTGCCGCGGGCGGTGGATATAGGCGATGAGCCGCCCGAGCCCTCGCCGCTTATCCTGGGCTTTATCAGCGCGTGACGCGTTACCATGCAGTGATGCCTGCCGGACAATTCGAAGGCCCTAAGCCTCCGTATCCGGCGAGGCAGCTTTTTTGCGCCTTTTTTCAAAATAAATCTTTTCATTGACCTTATCGTATGGTATGATAATAAAAGCCCGCCGAATAATCGGAGCGCCGAATTATTTGCGCGGTCTAATTCGCGCGTAAGTCCTTTGAAAAACGCTTTTCAAGCTGCTTTAAAGGATTCGGGCGTTACTCCATGCTTTAAAATTTTCTGTTTAAGGCGCGCCGGATACCCCCGAACACGGCCTTTGCCGGCGTCGGCGCGCGTATGTTGGCTGTAAAGGGCGTGTGATGGCATGAAAAAACTGTTGGCGCTTGCCGTGCTGCTTGTGACGGCGGCCGCCTGTGCCGGCTGCGGTTCCTCGGCCCTCGACGCCGAGCGCCTTTTAAGCCCTCCCGCGCTGAGCGAGGAGGATATGGGGGTGCTCGGCCTTTTCGAATCGCAGGTCGGAAAGGGTCTCCAGTTCATATACCCTGCAAAGGGCAAAAATCGCAGCCCCATTTTACGCGTCGGCTTGGGGCCGAGCGGCGAACCGGGCTTTCTTGTGCTCACCCGCAGCGCGCCCGAGGACAGAAACGTGACCCTTTCCTTTGTAAGCGCCCGCCCCGACTACAATATCATCGGCTCCTTCGCCCTCGCTGAAACCAGCTCTTTGGAATCCATAGATTTCGCCGATTTAAACGGCGACGGCAGCGCCGAGATTATCGCGGTGTCGTTAGACTATGAGGGCAATAAGACAGCCTCGGTACACAAGGTGCTGCCGGATTTTACGCAGGAGCTCTTTCGCGCCGCCTGCGGGGAGGCGGCCGTCTCGTCGCTCGCCGGCGACCGGGCCCGGTTATTTCTCGTGAAAAAGGACGAAAGCTCCGATAAAGCCGAGGCGACAATGGTGTGCGCGGGCGAAAACGGGGACCTTGTCACGGAAAAGATATCGCTTGCGGTCGGCAAGGGCGCTTTGCTTTCGGTAAAGGCCGGCATGGTCTCGCCCGGCAGCCCGGCGCTCGCCGTGGAATGTTTTGACGGCTCCCAGACGGTCACGAGGCTGGCGCTATGGGACGCCGGCTCGGCAAAACCCAAGCTTACCGCCGCCGGCGCGGACATCCCGCCCCGCCAGGGCAGGCTTGCCTGTGAGGACATGGATTCCGACGGCATTTTGGAATTTCCTTACGAGGCCGCCGACTACTACAAAATCGGCACAGCCGGCGTGTCGCCCGTCTATATGCGCGTCTACGAATGGCGCCGTTGGAAGGGGGAGGGTCAGCTTATGGAGCGCGCGGCGGTGCGCGCCGAAAATATACGCTACCGCTATGCCTTTACCATACCCGACGCGCTGACGGGCAAGATCCTTATCGAACAGGCCGCGACCGGTGAGCTGCATTTTTATTTAAGGTCGGAGCAGACCATACAATTTTTCTCGCTTGTTTCCATGGAGCGCGCGGCGTTCGACGCACGCTCGGCGATGGACAGCCTGACGCTTCTTGTCGAGGACGGCGCGATGGTGCACGCGCTGAGCGTTCCGGCCGGCCTGTCGGACGAGGCCAAGGCGCTTTTGCCCGGCGAGGAGCAGTTTAAAAAAGCCGTAGCGCCGCATATCGGGCAGGATATGCCGCTTATATGAGAAAAACATTGAAAGGTGGGACACGGGCACAGGGAGCTTGACTGGCGCGCCCTCGCGCCGCGGGCGGTCGTGCCCCTTTACATGAAACGGATACTTGTTCTTGAGGATGAGAGCTCCATCCGCGAATTTGTGGTAATAAACCTTAAAAGGGCCGGCTACTCCGTTTTGGAGGCGTCCGACGGCGAAGAGGCTCTCCATATTTTTTCGCAGAACCCCGACATAGATATCGCCATCCTGGACGTCATGCTGGAGGGCAGCCGGCTGGACGGCATAGAGGTGTGCCAGCGTATGCGGGCGGAAAACCCGAGCGTCGGCATCATAATGCTAACGGCAAAGACTCAGGAGCTCGACAAGCTTTCGGGATTTATGTCGGGCGCCGACGACTATGTGACCAAGCCCTTCAGCCCCTCCG
>ENA-UOYA01000839-UOYA01000839.1-activated-sludge-metagenome-genome-assembly--contig:-NODE-839-length-36266-cov-9.543647_pt1 | contig 36266 bp, 37 predicted proteins | sample MGYA00238163_ERZ764804 | MGnify/ENA primary metagenome ERZ764804 (study PRJEB28919, sample SAMN05720223) | activated sludge metagenome | isolation source: Anaerobic digester | place: Hong Kong...
AAAAAATAAATCTGTATGTCACAATATCAAGTTACGGTTATTGGTTCCGGTCCGGGAGGTTATATTGCTGCTATTCGTTGCGCTCAATTGGGTATGAAAGTAGCTATCGTTGAAAAGTATGCCGTGTTAGGCGGTACTTGTACCAATGTGGGCTGTATTCCTTCAAAAGCATTGTTAGATTCTTCGGAGCACTACGAAGCGGCTGCACATAAATTTACCGAGCATGGTATTGATGTGAAAGGACTTTCGTTTAATTTCAAAACTATGGTGGAACGCAAGAATGGTGTGGTGAAAGCCAACAACGATGGAATTGCGTTTTTGATGAAGAAGAATAAAATTGATGTGTATTACGGTTTGGGTTCGTTTGTAACGAAAAACAAAATTGCCATTACCGATGCAGCCGGAAAGAAAACTGAAATTGAAACTGAAAAAACAATTATTGCAACCGGCTCAAAGCCAACTGCATTGCCGTTTTTACCGGTAGATAAAAAACGAATTATTACCTCTACAGAGGCATTGAACTTGCCGGAAGTACCGAAACACTTGGTGATTATTGGTGGTGGAATTATTGGTGTAGAGTTAGGTTCTGTGTTTTTACGACTTGGTGCGAAGGTTACTGTGGTGGAATATCTGGATAAAATTATTCCTTCTATGGACGAAGACTTAAGCAAAGAAATGCAGCGTGTATTGAAGAAACAAGGCATGGAGTTTATGTTATCGCACAAGGTGAGTGGCGCAACGGTGAAAGGAAAAGAAGTAACCGTTTCGGCTGAAAATAAAAATGGCGAGAAGGTAGAAGTGAAAGGAGATTACTGTTTAGTAGCCGTTGGTCGTGTGCCATATACTGAAGGCTTAGGCTTGGAAAATGCAGGCATTACTTTAGATGAGCGCAAACGTATTCCGGTGAACGATCATTTGGAAACGGCTGTGCCTGGCATTTATGCTTTGGGCGATGTGGTGCGTGGTGCGATGTTGGCACATAAAGCTGAAGAAGAAGGTGTTTTGGTTGCAGAGGTTATTGCCGGACAAAAACCGCATATCAATTACAATTTAATTCCAGGTGTTGCTTATACATGGCCTGAGGCGGCTAGTGTTGGCGCAACAGAAGCGGAATTAAAAGCGCAAGGCAAAACGTATAAAGTAGGTAAGTTTCCATTCCGCGCACTAGGAAGGGCGCGTGCTTCAGGCGATTTAGATGGTTTTGTAAAAGTATTAGCGGATACAGCAACCGATGAAATTTTGGGTGTACATATTTTAGGTGCTCGTGCTGCCGATTTAATTATTGAAGGTGTTGTGGCGATGGAATATCGCGCTAGTGCTGAAGATGTTGCGCGTATGAGTCACCCGCATCCAACCTACACAGAAGCCTTTAAAGAAGCCTGTTTGATAGCTACTGATAACAGAGCATTGAATATGTAATTTGTTTTGAACGTATTTGAAAAGGCACAGGCGTTTGGCTTGTGCCTTTTTATATTGCGCTATTGTTCGGAAACCTATTGCTCTTCGACATGTTCGTCCCCGACATGTCGAAGTTTAGACCGCGACATTTCTAATGTCGGTATCTAACTCAAAGTATAGACCTATACATTTGTAATGTCAAATGGCATTAATTATATTCGAATATTCTATTACCCCAAATCAAAATTTTATGGCTTATGAATATCGCATCAAAGACCAGTATGGTGTTTATTTCGTAACATTTACAGTGCATAAATGGGTAGATGTTTTCACAAGAAATGAATACCGAGATATTGTTGTTGATAGTTTAAAATATTGTCAGCAACAAAAAGGTTTGCAAATCTATGCATGGGTGATTATGACCAATCACATTCATTTAATAATAAGTAGTCATCAAAATAAGTTGAGTGATATCATCAGGGATTTTAAGAAATTCACTGCAACAAAACTGATTGAAGCAATTACTAATAATCCAGGTGAAAGTCGAAGAGGTTGGCTTTTATGGATGCTAAAGAAAGGCGATAATATTTGGTTTTGGGAAGAGGGCTATCATGGCGAAGAGATTTATTCCAATATTTTTTTTGATTCGAAGTTGAATTATATTCACCACAACCCTGTGAGGGCAGGTTTTGTAGAGAAAGCCGAGGACTATTTGTATAGCAGTAGTGGCGATTATTGTGGAGTTCGAAAAGGGGCTTTGGATATTATATTTGCTTAAAGAATTTAAAAATTCTTTTATCTGTACTTCGACATGCCCTGCGGAACATGTCGAAGAGCAATAAGCTTGTTTGATGGCTACTGATAACAGAGTGTTGAATATGTAAACACAGCTTGGAAAATATTTGGAAAGGCTCAGGCGTTTGGTTTGTGCCTTTTTTATTGCCCTAAAGCAAACTTGCAAAAGAAGTATAGAGCACTAGTTCGCATCATAACATTTTCATATATTTGTTAGGAAGCGTGAAACGATTAATCCTCTTTATTTGCTTTGTTGTTATTCGTAGCAACATCCATGCGCAGTATCCTTTTTTTCATCATATTACTGATGAGCAAGGTTTGCCAAGTAATGAAGTGTATAGCATAGTCCAAGATGCCAAAGGTTTTATATGGGTGGGATGTGATGCCGGATTGTATAGATACAATGGCATACAATTCAAGAAAATTGCTAATCCCAATCAAAAGTCTGCAGGCATAACCGGATTAACCTTAGCAGGCGATAGTATTCTTTATTGTTACAATTTTTCGAATCAAGTTTTTTATGTAAAAGCGGATAGCTTACACGAAATTAGCTCGTGGCAAGGGAAGCGGAAATATGGGTTTCCGAGTATTGTAACCACTAAAGATAATTGTCTTTGGGCAACGAGCGAGAACGCTATCTATCGCTTCGATCGCAAAGGGGAGCTTTGGTCTGAAGTAGCACTAATAACTTCAGGGAAAACAGGCTCAGTCAATGTTATGTCAGCCGACCCAATCGGCAATATATGGTTTGGTTGCGATAGCGGTATAGGATGTCTTAAAAAGAATAAGGTTCGGGTTTATCCTGTTCCGTTTACTTCGGGGAGTTCGCTGAATATTGCTGATTATGTTTTATGTGCAGCAACAAACGATGTTTGGTTGGTAGCTATTGCCGGTGGAGCGATATATCGTTTTGATGGACAAGCATTCCATGCTTTGGGTAACGAGCAGTTATATAAAACACTCCAAAATCGCAAAGTAACTTCCGTAAAAATAATGCAATCGAAGTTGTATATCGCTACCTATTCGGGTTTGGTGATTTATGATATAAATGGGAAAACGATTGAGGTGTTGTATCCGCAAGAGACATTTTCGAACGTGTTATTTGATACAGAAAATAATTTGTGGTTAACAACATTGCGTAACGGAATTTATTTGATTCCCGAAACGCAATTCCGCGTTTGGAATAAAGCCCAAAGCCAGTTGCCTGAAAATAGAGTAACGGATATTTGTTCGTCTTCTAATCGAATCTATTTTTCTTTACAAAGTGGATATATAGGGCAATTGGAAACGAAAACGAAAGGTGTTGAAATTCAAGCTACAAGAGCTAAAGCGGACATTCGAAATCTGTTTTTTGATGCAACTTCACAACAGTTGATATATAACACTAACAATTCGTTGTTTGCTGTGCAGGCTAATACAATACAGGAAATATCTAGCACGATTGGGCCGGTAAAAAAAATCATAAAGGCAGATGGTGATTATATTATTTGTACCTCATTAGGCGCATTTAGTTATGCGCATTTGAATGCTATACAAACTCGTCAAAAATTAACGGATGCTTGGGCCAGAGATGCCGTTTTTTTGAATGCGTCTAAACGATTATTCATTGCCACGAATCAAGGTTTGTTGCGAGCCGATTATGCTCACGGCCAAATAACAAAGGATACGTTGTTATTTAAAGATGTTCAAGTTGTTGCATTGAATGCTAATGAAAAATCGAATTCTTTATATGCGCTTACCTTTAAACGTGAAGTGTTTCTATGCAATGCCAATACTTGTAAGAAGCTAACAGAATTGCCTGTCGATACACGTGTGTATGCCATTGCAAGTGATGAAAATTCAATTTTTGTAGCTACAGCAATGGGTATTTGGCGTTATGCTATTCAGCAGCAGCAATGGACAAACATAAATCACACTTCAGGTATCGCATCAAACGATGTACAAACCCTTTGTGTGCAAGATTCAACTTTATACTTAGGAACAGCAAAAGGCTTACAATCTATTCCCTTGCAACTTGTTTCTGAAAAGCCTCTTCCCAAAATATATTTAGCCAACCTTGTTGTTGATGGAAAAAAAACAGCAATTACAAATGCTTTAAGGATTAGCTACAAATCAACTATTAACATTGCGTTGGAAGCTGTTTGTTATTCTTCTTTACAAGATTTTAAGTATGCCTATAGGATATTGGAAAAAGATTCACAATGGCAATTTGTAAATAGTAGTAATGGCAATATTCTCATTTCCGGAATACCTTCAGGTTCATTTACCCTTCAAGCAAAAGCAGTAGATTATAGGGGGCGATTTTCCGAAAATACAATTGAAATTAATGGAGATGTAATTCCTCCATTTTGGCAACGGTGGTGGTTTTATATTTTAATTGTGATGTTAGCCGTTGGTTTGGTGTACTTGTTTTTTCAAAAACGAATTCGATTAATGAAGCAACAACAGGCGGATGTAATGGCTAAAATAAAACTGGAAAACGACTTAGCCTTGTCGCAACAAACAGCGCTCAAAGCGCAGATGAATCCGCATTTTATTTTTAATGTTTTGAATTCTATAAAGAGCTATATATATGAGAATGATAAAAAGGCTGCTGCAGAATATTTGAGCAAGTTTGCTGAGCTTGTGCGAAGTATTTTGACGATGAGCAGTATGCAGGTTGTACGATTAGACGATGAACTAAAAGCTCTGGAATTATACATTCAACTCGAAGCGATGCAATTGGATGGTTCTTTTTCATACACAATAGTTGTAGATGAAGGATTGGATAGTGAGACCATTGCTATTCCTTCGTTAGTGATACAACCTTTTGTTGAGAATGCTTTTAAACATGGATTACGGCATAAAGCAGGAGATAAAGAATTACACATTCGCATAAAATCGGATAATGAAAAAAGGCAGTTGATTATTGAAATTGAAGACAATGGGATTGGTAGAGTGCAATCTTCTGTTTTGAATCAATCCAATACGAAAACTCATATTTCGTTTGCAACGGAAGCAAGCACAAAACGTTTGGATTTATTAAATAAAAGTAACATCGAAAAAGTAAGTGTAGCATTTCAAGATAAGGCCGATAGCGATGGGCATCCACTGGGAACAATTGTCATTTTATATTTACCGATATGAGAAACATAGAAATCAAAGCAGTGATTGTTGACGATTCTTCGCAAGCCAGAAAATTATTGCGAATGATGTTAACTGAACTTGCCCCCGATGTGATTATAAAGGGCGAGGCTGCAAATGTTAGCGATGCGGTTGCTCTAATTCAGCAAGTACTACCCGATGTTGTTTTTCTTGATATTGAAATGCCCGGCAAATCTGGGTTACAATTAGTAGATGAGTTAAGTAGGACTGTAGTTCCTTACGAAGTTATTTTCACTACAGCTTATAATGAGTATGCTTTAAAGGCTTTTCGACTTTCTGCAATTGATTATTTATTAAAGCCAATAGACGAAAATCAATTGGCAGAAGCGGTTGCAAAAATACGGTTAGTTAAGTCTGCTCACCAAAGTGAAATCCGATTGCAACATTTTTTGAAGAATATGAAAAACGAAGGAGAGGCTACACTAAGCGTTCCTGCGTTGAATGGGTATATTTTTCTGAAAGTGGTTGATGTGCTCTATATCAAAGCCAATGGCTCTTATACCGAAATTTATATTGCCGGTAAACCGCCTATAACTGTTTCGAAGAATTTGAAATATTTTGAAAATGCATTGTCATCTTTTGAGCAATTTGTTCGGGTACATCGTTCATTTTTGATTAATACACAACACATGAAACGTTTTGATAAAGCCGATAGAGGGACAATTGTAATGAACGATGATGCAGTGATTGATTTAGCCCGCGACAGGCGAGAAGCATTTTTTAGTTTAGTTGAAAAACAAAAGGGGACTATCAAGTTTTAAATGATAATCCCCTTTTTAATTGTTATTTGAGAACCTTTGGTTCTACATCAAGCGAATAGATAGGCTCAAATTTTTTATCGTAATTAGGCCCATCAGCATAAACCTTCCCTCTCACATCATGAGAGACTGTCCATACTAATTTATCGGCAATTTTAAATTTAGCAATACCCGTGTTTTGATTAAAATGCGTTTTGTTCAAAATCACCGATGGGAGTTGCGTAGCGCTTTTGGGATCATTGGGATCAAGGTATATAGGGTCCGGTACAAATTTCAATAATTCGATTTTTTGCGCTGGATCTCCGGAAATGGTGATTTCAATGTTTTCTATATTGCCATTGTTTTTATATAATCCTTTTGCTTTTTCGACCACTGGGTTCTGTTCAATCGCTTTACCACTTGGTAAAATGAAACAAAGATGTTCATCACTTACCGTTAATACGCTAGTCGTTGTTAAGCCTAATAGCATGTTGTAAGAAATATTTACCAATTCGTAATCAAAGGAATTAGTGGTTTCATCTGTTGTTCCTGATGGTCCGCCAAAAGGCGCACTTGCATAAACGAAGAAACCGTTCTCGTTTTGTTTAGTGAAATTGAGATTGCTTTTCGAAAAAAGCGTTGATGTTTTATCGGGATTCATTGGATCGGGAATAGAAAGTCCGGCAGTAATTGTAATCGATTCAAATGTTTCCATAGCCACCATTTTGAATTGCGGAACACCTCCAATGGTTTCTGCAGTTTGTACTTCCACCGAGTCCACCTTCAGTATTAATCTGTATTGGTTAATGGTGTTAGGTATTTTTCGGATAATCGCTTTCAAATTGCTTTTCGGAGAAATGGTATTGCTTCGCGAAGCATTGTTATCAGTAGCTCTGCTGTCAATAAAATCGCTTACGGAATAATGCTCATCGTTTTTGTTAACGATAATGTTTTCTTTTTTGCAACCGGCAAGGCCAATGGCAATAAGACATAAAATGGATAATGTTTTTCTCATAATTAGAATTTATGAGGCTAAAATCATATATGTGTTGTTAATTGTCAATTCCGTTTTGCGAATGGTACAAATGACTTTGTGAAGGGTAAAATGTAATCTTGATTAATGTAGATTGCGTTTTTAACTGAAGCGTTGTTGTGTTTTATTCCTTAAAAAACCTCAACAACGCATCATGCGTTTCCTTTGTTTTTTCAATCATCGGTACATGTCCGCAAGAGTCGAAAATAAGGACTTCGCTGTTTTTTATATCGTGACGAAAACGCTCTGCATGTTCAACCGGAATGATTTTGTCTTGCTTACCCCAAACAATTAATGTTGGGCATTGCACGCGACTGATTAATGTTGTATCTGGGAATTGTTTGGAACGCGCTAATGCAAGCATAAACGCAAGATTCCCTTCGCGATTAGTAGATATGTTATTGCGTAAAACACTCTGTGGATCTACTTTTGATTTATCGGCATAACAATTTTCGGCACCACTTTTCGACATAAACATAGGCATTCCTCTATCGAAAATTTTCCCTACCGATTTGTATTTGAACATCGCTAATTTATCGGCAACAGCTTTTGTGTCGTAGCCTGCGCTATTGAGTAATACTAATTTTTTAACGCGCTCAGGCTGCTCACCGGCAGTAAGCCATGCAATACCTCCGCCCATTGAGTTTCCGATAACATACAACGAATCGATGTGTAATGTGTCGAGCATAAAACGCATATAGTCGTTATAGTCTTGAATATAGTTTTCGTTTTCTTTCACCGAAGGAAAATCGGAAAGTCCGAAGCCCGGTAAATCAACTCGAATAACACGAAAACTATCTTTGAACGCATCGGCTAATGCATCAAAGTTCATATACGATCCTCCAAAACCGTGAATCATCAATATCGGAAATCCTTTGCCTTCATCGGTATAATGCACTTCGGCATCGCGCCATTTCAAAAAGTGCGAAGCAGGTGAAGCTAATTTACTTTTCGCTTCTTGCTTGGAAACAATAGCACTCGGACGAAGAAATACCACAGCTGTGATTAAGAGTATAATGGCGATAAAGAAAAAGCCTAAGAAGCGAAACAGTTTTTTCATTGCAATTGAATTGTTTGCGAAACTAATTTTTTTTGTGCTGTACAAGCTCAGCAATTATAGAACTTCAATCAAATGTTCTTTTTGGGAAGTCAACGTTCCAAAGGATTCAAGGGCTAATCCATTTGCTTTTGCTATTGTTACAAATTCATGTTCTTGACCGGAAGCAACAGCAACCAATAAGCCACCGCTCGTTTGCGGATCGGCAAGAATGAGTTTATATGTTTCATTATGCAGTTTGATTTTCATGCCATAACTATCCCAATTACGATGTGTACCACCGGGTACAGCGCCTTGTTCGATGTAATGCAATGCCTCTGCAAACACCGGTATTTTATCGTAATGAATTTGTGCACTTAGTTTACTGCCTTCGCACATTTCTGTCAAATGGCCTAATAGTCCGAATCCGGTGACATCTGTCATAGCATGTACATAAGGTAATGTAGCAAACACTTCACCTATTTTATTTAGCTTCATCATCGATTCCGGTGCAATGCGTTGATGTTCTGGAAGTAGAATGCCTTTTTTCTCGGCAGTTGTTAAAGCGCCTACACCAAGAGGTTTGGTAAGAAATAAGGAACACCCTTCAGTTGCCGTGTTGTTCTTTTTAAGCTGCGAAATATTCACCCGGCCAGTTACTGCTAATCCAAAAATCGGTTCCGGAGAATCTATGCTATGTCCACCGGCTAATAAAATGCCTGCATCTGCACAAGCTTGTCGTGCGCCATCCAGAACCCTTGCGGCTACTAACGCATCGAGTTTAGCAATGGGCCATCCTAAAATGGCAATGGCGAGTAATGGTGTTCCTCCCATGGCATACACATCACTGATAGCATTCACTGAAGCAATTCTTCCGAAGTCGAATGCATCATCTACAATGGGCATGAAAAAATCGGTGGTGCTGATAATAGCTGTACCATCTTCTAAATCATAAACCGCTGCATCGTCTTTTGCTTCGTTGCCAACCAATAAGCGTTTGCTATCCGGTAATGTGCCTTGAATCATAGCAGTAGAATGGAGTATGCTGTCCAAAATTTTTGGTGCAATCTTACATCCGCAACCTGCACCGTGGCTGTATTGTGTGAGTTTTATATTTTCCATTACGCGCTTGTTTTTTGAATAAGAATGTTTGCAATTTCTTGATAGCTCTGTTTGTCGAAAAGCAGATCTTCTGCAATAGGATGTTGTTTTTTTGTTGCACTGAAGTGATACGCTTTGTCGTAATACCGTAACATTATTTTGGCAACTTCTTCCAATTGATTTTGCTGTAATGCTTCAAGCGCATTGTTCATGGATTCAGTGCCCATGCGTTTCGCTAAGGGACGAATACACTCACTTAATGATTCAATCGGGAAGGACGCATATTGGTTCATCAAATGGCGAATTCTTCTTTCATAGGGTAAATGAATTTTGAAAACGGGAGCAGCTTTCAATTGTACCCAAAATGATTCAGGAATATAACAAGTGCCTAGTGCTTTACTTTCATCTTCCAACCAACATGTTTTGTTGCAGTCAATTCGCGAAAGTGCTAGATGTAAATTGTTTTCAAACTGTTCTGGCTTTGGTTGTGGTGATTGACCTAATCCGCCAAAAGCAGATCCTTTGTGATTGGCGATTTTTTCTAAATCTATAATTTGTTCTCCGGTATTTTGCAAAGCATACAGGATTTCTGTTTTTCCGCTTCCGGTTTCACCGCCAATTACACAGAGTTTTAGAGGTGTTGCTAAATCATCTAAAACTTTTTGGCGATAAGCTTTGTAGCCACCTTGTAAAACATAAACTTCATAGCCTAACAGGTTAATTAACCATGCCAATGCGCCTGAACGCATACCGCCACGCCAACAATGGATGAATACTTTCTTTTCAACAGTTAATGTGCGAAGGGAACGTGCAAAATCACCCATTTTCTTTCCTACAATATCGAGCCCGATTTCAATTGCTTTTTCTTTGCCTTCTTTTTTGTATGCAGTACCTACCACTGCTCGTTCTTCATCATTAAAAAGCGGAAAACTTGTTGCGTGAGGAATATGTCCTTTGTTGTATTCCTTTGGCGCACGCACATCTAATAATAAATAGCCTTCCGATTGCAGTAGGAACTCATAAATAGAAAGATATTGTATAGGTGTTGACATACTGCTCAAAAATAGCAATCGCTTCGCATATTTGTTATTTGTCTATATTTTATGTGTTTGGAGTGTTGAGTAACGATTTCTTCTGCACTATAAAACTATGAGTAAAGATGAATCAATTAATGTCCTATAATTCTTTGATAGCTTTGCTTTTGAAGAATTGATGGCCAAAAGCCACCAAAAATACGCCTGTAAAAATAAAGAGTGCTGCAATAATTTTATTCCAACTCAATGCATCTTTACCTACCGCAATGGAAATAATAGCGGCAAGAATAGGTTGTAAATAAATGTAGGCGCCTACTACAGATGAATGTACTTCACGAAGTGCAAGAATGTTGAATAAATAGGCGCAGAACGTTACAAATATCACAACAAATGCCAGTGCAAGCCAAGCGTTTGCAGTAAACATTTGCCACTGAATGGAATGGAATTGATTCCATCCCAATACAATTACAGGTAGAAGCCCAAATAGAAACACCCATTTAATAACAGTCATAGGGTGGTACTTTTTCATCAATGGGCGGACCATCACTAAATACAATGCATAGGATGCAGCATTGAGTAGAATGAAAATATCGCCTAACATGGTTTCTGATGAAAAATTAAATTGTTTTCCACTGATGATGAGAAAGGCTCCGGTTGCCCCAAACAAAATACCTGCAATTTTATACCAAGTAGGTTGTTCGTGTTTTATGAAAAAGGAAATTACCATTACCAATATAGGTGTAGTAATCATAATCAATGCACCATTAATAGGCGTGGTTAAATTTAAACCCGCATAAAACATTTCTTGATTAATGACTACGCCAAAAAGCGCACAGCCAATGAGAAGCGGAATGTCTTTTCGTTTTATTTTTTCGTTCACCCAGAAAAAGTCAACAACAAAAAACAACATAACGGTTACCGATACTCGAATAAAGATAAATGCCTGAGGTAAAATGAACTCAGGCATTAACGTTTTAGAAATAATGAAGTTTGCTCCGTAAAACAAATTCACTAAAAAGAGTAATATATGTGCTATAGCTTTTCTCGAAGGCATCATCGTAAGCCTTTTCTCCAGTCTGTTTTTTCGCTCACCACTGCTTTCAATTGGTCGATTGAAACGCGTTCTTGTTTCATGGTGTCGCGGTCGCGAAGCGTTACTGTATTGTCTTCTAATGTTTGATGGTCGATAGTAATACAATATGGCGTACCAATAGCATCCTGACGTCTGTATCGTTTTCCGATGGCATCTTTTTCTTCAAAGAAACAATTGGTTTCAAATTTCAAGTCGTTGTATATTTCTCTTGCTTTTTCAGATAATCCGTCTTTTTTCATCAACGGCAACACAGCTACTTTAATTGGTGCTAAGAATGCAGGTAGTCTTAATACCGTTCGATCTGAACCATCTTCTAACTTCTCTTGCTCGAATGCATTACACATCACCGCTAAGAATGTTCTGTTCAAACCCACAGAAGTTTCCACTACATACGGCACATAACTTTGATTCAATTCCGGATCAAAATATTGCAATTTCTTACCACTTAAATTTTGATGTTGCGTTAAATCGAAATCGGTACGCGAGTGAATACCTTCCATTTCTTTGAAACCGAATGGGAACTCAAATTCAATATCTACAGCCGCATTAGCGTAGTGTGCGGTTTTTAAATGGTCTTTGAATTTTAGTTTTGAGGCAGGGAATCCAAGTGATTTATGCCATTGCATGCGCGCTTCTTTCCAATGCTTGTACCATTCCATTTCAGAACCGGGCCGAACAAAGAATTGCATTTCCATTTGTTCGAATTCGCGCGTACGGAAAATAAACTGTCGAGCAACAATTTCATTTCTAAATGCTTTTCCAACTTGCGCAATACCGAATGGAATACGCTGACGTGAAGTATTCAATACATTTAAGAAGTTTACAAAAATACCTTGTGCTGTTTCCGGACGAAGATAAATCGTATCAGAATCTTCAGCCACTGAACCCATTTGCGTAGAGAACATTAAGTTAAACTGACGAACATCCGTCCAATTACGTGAACCACTTATCGGACAAACGATTTCTAAGTCAATAATGATTTGTTTAATCTCATCTAGGTTGCTATCCTCTAACGCCTTTTTGAATCGAGCTTCAATTGCATCTACCTTTTCGCGATTGCGAAGTACATTCGGATTCGTTTGCAAAAACATGGCTTTGTCGAACGTTTCACCAAATTTCTTCTCCGCCTTCTCCACTTCTTTAGTGATTTTATCTTCGATTTTCGCCATCGCTTCTTCAATCAAAACATCTGCACGGTAGCGTTTTTTTGAATCCTTATTGTCAATTAATGGATCGTTGAAGGCATCTACGTGGCCGCTGGCTTTCCAAGTTTTAGGATGCATGAAAATAGCCGCATCTAGCCCAACAATATTCTCGTTCAATTGTACCATCGATTTCCACCAATAGTCCTGAATATTTCGTTTCAATTCTATACCATATTGGCCATAATCGTATACCGCACCAAGACCGTCATAGATTTCAGAAGAAGGGAATATGAATCCGTATTCTTTACAATGGGAAATTACTTCCTGTAGATTGTTTGTGTTTGTTTCTTTACTCATAACGGGCGAATATAAGGATTTATATAAATCATTGTTTTAATGATTAGGCTATAATTATCAATAAGTTACAGATTTTGTAAAAAAAACTTGTAAAATTTATTGCACTAATCGTAACTATTTTTTGAGAGGAGTCGTAACTGATTATAAGTTCTATTAATCACTTTTAATTCTAACGATATGAAAAAGCTATTTACACTTGCAACACTTACAATCCTAGTTATAACATCAGCTTTTGCCTCTGGACATAAGAAAGAGGTAAGTGGTTTAAAAGCTACTGTTCATGAAGTGGATGGTATATATGTTTTGGTTCCGAATTCTTTTAATGATCACAAATTGATACCTCTTGGTCTTCCAGCCGAGTACGAAGTTGATGGATTAGAGGTAACAGTGGAAGGAACTATTTCGAAATGCAAAAACAAGCATATTGATATTTCGATTAGTGCCATTGCCGTTGAACAAGAAGTTCAGAAAAAATTAGGATTACATCATATTGAATATAACAACAAATCATACGCCCTATCGGCATCTCGATTTTAATTTGTTTTTTTATGTTTTGAACGGTCGCTTCTTTGAGGCGACCGTTTTTTTTATTTTAACTGAAACCTTTTACTAGAAGTACTTTCAGGTACTTGATAGGAGCGTAGTTCTCCACATTTATTGGTGGATAACATAGTCGGAAAATCTGTAACATGTATTAGGGAACAGCGTAGATATAAGTAATAATCGTATTTCATCATTTTTAAATCAGGTATTATGAAAAACTTATTTACACTCGCTATCCTAACCCTATTATCTTGTTCAACATTTGCAACAACCTATCACAAGCAAGTGAATGCAATGAAAGCAACAGTGCATGAAGTGAATGGAATGTTTGTATTGATACCTGAAAAGTTTGCTGATCATAAATTAGTGCCACTTGGTTTGCCGGCTGAATATCAAATTGAAGGGTTATCGGTTACTGTTGATGGAACAATTTCACGTTGTAAAAATAAAACAATTGATATAGCCATTAACGCCATTGCTATTGAGCAAGATGTGCAACAGCAACTCGGATTGCAACATATCGAATATAATATTAAGTCGTATGCGCTCTCGGCCGCTAAATTCTAATTTTACATTAGCTTAGATTCTGTTGATAATCAATTGGTTGACGTTGTTTCTTCGGTTTACTTCTTTTTTTTTTGAAGAAAAGGGATAGAAAGTGAAACATTATTAGTGTAAGGACGTAAATAAGAGTCCTTAACTAACCAACTGAATAGATTGATATGAAAAAGATTTTGACACTCATAACCATTTGTCTTTTATCGTTTGGTTCTGCATTTGCTTCGGGGAAAGGGAAAGCAATAAGTTCGCTTAAAGCTCAAGTGCATTTGGTAGGCGGTTCGTATGTTCTTGTTCCTACGGAATACTGTGGTTATAATTTTAGTCCGATAGGTCTGCCTGATGAGTATCAAGTTGAAGGATTGACAGTTACTGTAGATGGTATCAGTTATCAGGAAAGAAAGACTAGTGCGGATTTAGACATTCATAAAATAGCAGTAGATAAAGATGTAATGGATCAATTGGCGTTGCGCAATATTGCTTATATCATTAAATCTACTTCAAAACAAGTATTGAATTACTAATTGTATCACAATATTTAAACGGCCGTTTCCTTTCGATAGGAGCGGCTGTTTTTGTTTTTTTAGGTGTTTGATTTCAGCCATTAATCTATATTTGGCACGATTCTTTTCTATCTTTATTTTGAAAGTATAATCTAATGAAACGTATATTATCTATTGTATTTATCTTTTTCGCACTATCGTCTTTTGCGCAAACAGGCGGTTTTGATTTCAAAATACCGGTACGAAATGTAAAAGGTGTAGTTAAAAAGCTCAATAGCGAACTTACCGTTATTGAGCTAGTGAAAAATGAAAATAAGCGTTATATAGCCTCAAATCTTCCCGATGAATTTAAGAAGGACGGATTGCAAGTAACTTTTAGTGGCTTGGAAGCTCCAATTCCTCCTTATATCAGAATGGCAGGAACACCCATAAAATTGAAAAGTATAAAAGTGACCACCAAAGAAATGAAGTCGTTTAAATTGACCAAAAAGAAATATAAACTCTAAGGCATGTCGATTGAAGTAAAACATTTGACTAAAGTGTATGGTTCGCAATACGCGTTGAACGATATTTCTTTCGAAGCCCATAACGGTCAGGTTTTGGGCTTTTTGGGGCCAAACGGTGCCGGTAAGTCAACAACCATGAAAATCTTAACCGGCTTTATCCCTCAAACAACCGGGGAGGCTATAGTTTGCGGACAAAATGTTGATGCACACCCGCTTGAGATTCGGAAAATGATTGGCTATTTGCCTGAGAGTAATCCGTTGTACTACGACATGTATGTGACGGAGTATTTGGAGTTTTCTGCACGTATTCATCAATTAGGCGACAAAACGAAAAGCAGAATTGACGAAATGTTGGAGCGCACCGGATTAACGGCTGAACGCAGTAAAACCATTCGCCAATTATCGAAAGGGTATAAGCAACGTGTGGGATTGGCCCAAGCTATGCTCCACGATCCGAAAGTGTTGATTTTAGACGAACCTACTTCCGGTTTGGATCCAAACCAATTGGTTGAGATTCGCTCCTTGATTAAACAATTAGGAAAAGATAAAACGGTTGTGTTCTCTTCCCACATTTTGCAAGAAGTACAAGCCATTGCCGATCGTATCGTCATTATCAATAAAGGAAAGTTAGTAGCCGATGATACCGCTTCTGCATTACAAGATAAATTGCAGAATCAAACCATTGTTAAAGTGGAGTTCAAGCAATCGGTTTCAAATGCACAATTGGAGCAAATTAAAGGTGTAAAATCAATTTCAAGATTGAATGACGGACGATGGAGCGTGGTTTCTAACGGAACAACCGATTTGCGCGAATCTGTGTTTGAATTTGCAAAGCAGAAAGACTTGACTTTGCTACATTTGGAAAAAGAATCGTATAGCCTAGAAGAGGTGTTTAAGCAGTTGACGACCTCAAAATAATTACAATTTAAACTCCATGTTTCCTTTTGCGGCTCTGCGCGAAGGAATAAACGATGCCAAGCCTGAAATAACTACTACCGTAAAAAAGGCAAGCACCACATCGCTGAATTTGAGTACCACCGGATACGCATCTACCACAAAAGTACTTCCCGATGTGCCTAATTTTACAAAGCCATATTTCATTTGCAACAAACAGATGGCAATGGCAAGCAAAATACCTATTCCCGCTCCTATCAAGGCGGATAGTATCCCTTCCATGACAAAAATAAACTGAATATCCTTTTCAGAAGCCCCCATGGTTTTTAAGATGGAAATGTCTTTTCGTTTCTCTAAAACGATCATCAACAACGAACCAATAATATTAAACGACACAATCAGCATAATAAAACTGAGAATGGCATATACCGCCCAACGTTCGATTTGCATGATTCTGTATAGGGTTTCCTTTTGTTCGTATTTAGTTTTGACTTGATATTCGTTGCCCAGTGCGGCTTGTACCAGTTTTTTCGCTGCTTTAGGGTCGATGTCTTTTTTGAGTTTAAGCTCCAATGCCGATAGCTGCTGCTCTTCACCCATGAGCTTCTGCATAAATTCTAGCGAAACAAACAAATACTTTCCATCAAATTCCTGTTGAATAGAAAACATACCGGTTGGAATAACCGATGCAGTATAAAAAGCATCATCCGGTGAAAGTGAAGTGCCACTTCCGTTTCGCGGTACATTAATAATGAGCGGCTCTGTAAACCCCTTAACGTTTAAGCTTAAGGCATCACAGATATTCGCGCCAATAACGGTACCATCAAAATCTCCTTTTTTCAAGGAGAAGGAACCTTCTTTTACTTTGTCGTTGAGCGAAGTTACTTTCAAGTAATTGTTGTCTACACCCTTTACTGTAGCGATGTAATCTTTGCCGGCATACTGCAAATAGGCATTTTCTTCCAGTGTTGCTGAAATAGTTTCCACAGCACCTGTCTTGTTAATGCTATTTCGCAATGCATCGGCATCTTGGAAAAATTTCCCCGAAGCAGTGGTAATCTGTAATTCAGGGTAAAAGGAATTGTATAGCGAAACCACCAACCCTTCAAAACCATTGAAAACACTAAGTACAATTACCAAGGCAAAGGCACCAACACCCATGCCTAACATCGACACCCATGTTACCACATTAATGGCATTAGTCGATTTTTTGGAAAACAAATACCGGAATGCAATACGGAGCTTGTACATTAGCTATTTTTGGCTATTTTTTCGTCTTCTTCGTGAATTTTTTTGAACAACTCTTCAATTTTAAAAAGTTCATCGAGTGTTTCATCCAAATAGAATTCAAATTCGGGCATTTTTCGTAAATCCTTAATCTTGGCTACGATCAAACGTTTCAAATTAGGTTTCGCCTCGTTCAACATGCCTAAAACGGCCTCTTTCTGATCGGTATTATAGATGCTAAAATAAAAACGCGCTAACGATAAGTCGGTAGTTACTTTCACATTCGTTACAGACACCAACGCGCTCCCGTAAATGCCTTTCCCCTCGCGCATCAGAATTTCGGTGATGACTTCCTTCATCAACGAGCCTATCTTATTTTGTCTTCGATTGTCCATAACGTACTTTTCGCAAACCTACATAAAATTATGGGTAACTTGGAAAGCCAAAATGAGAACGGATAACCATACATCTAAAGGTTTTCGTATTTTGCGCCTCCAACATTGGGAACAATAAAAACAGCATTTTTCGTTTATTCATTTTTGAAACCGCATGAAAAGTCCATTTAAACGCATTATTTTTTACTTACGGCATAATTTGGGCTATGCGTTTTTGAATCTGTTTTTCAATGTGCTTTCTGCCTTTTTTTCTATGTTTTCGGTGGTAATGGTTATTCCTTTGCTACAGTTACTTTTCGGACAAGTACCTGATGTAACTGAAAAACCCGAATTTCAATGGAACGCCACATCTGTTCTTGATTTAATAAAATACAATCTTAGCCAACAAATGCACCAAAACGGTGTAGCCCATGCGTTGATGTTGGTGTGTATTGCTGTAGTGGTCATCATTTTTATCAAAAATGTGTGTCGCTATTTGGCCTTACGAGCGCTGGCTCCCATACGCAATGGGGTTTTGCGCGATATTCGAAATGAACTCTACGAGAAATTGATTGTGCTCTCATTGTCGTTTTATCAGAAAGAAAAGAAAGGCGATTTGATTTCTCGTATTACCAATGATGTTAAAGCCATTGAAATGGGCGTTATAAGTATGTTGGAAGTAAGCGTTCGGGAACCCATTAATATTATCCTTTCTTTAGTTTGGATGTTGATGATTAGCGTAAAGCTCACCTTGTTCGTGTTTGTGATGCTAGCTGTAACAGGCGGAATTATTGGCAAAATAGGGAAGAGCTTAAAGCGCAGTTCCTTCGATATCCAAAGCACCATGGGGCAAATGATTGCCTTAATTGAAGAAACCATTTCGGGCTTGAAAATTATTCAGGCGTTTAATGCCCGCGATTATAAAAAAGAACAGTTTGCCGAGCTAAATCGCAGTATTTACGAACAATCGAATGTGATCAATATGCGTTACGAGTTGTCTTCTCCGCTCACAGAGTTTTTGTCGATTTGCGTATTCAGCGCTGTGCTTTGGTTTGGCGGTGTATTAGTGTTTCACAAAGAGTTGGATGCTTCTACTTTCATTGGCTTCATTGCCATGTTTTCGTTACTCATTCAGCCGGCTAAGAGTTTCTCAAACGCCTTTTATAATATACGTATTGGTTTAGCCGCTGCCGATCGAGTATTTGAAGTAATGGATGCACCCGTTACCATCCAAGATGCTCCAGATGCCCATGAAATAAAGAGTTTTGAGCAATCTATAAGCTATAATAATGTATCGTTCAGCTATCCGAATGGCGAAAAAAATGCGATTAAAGAGTTCTCGTTAACGATACCCAAAGGCAAGTTAGTGGCCCTAGTTGGCGCATCAGGTGCAGGAAAGTCAACGCTCACCGACCTTTTACTCCGTTTCTATGATGTACAATCGGGTGCTGTAGCTGTTGACGGACAAGATATTCGCTCGCTTAGGCTGAATAGCTTGAGGGGATTGCTTTCTGTGGTATCGCAAGAGCCGGTGTTGTTCAACGATACTGTGTATAATAATATTGTCTTTGGTTGGCCAAACGCCACAAAGGAGCAGGTTATAGAGGCTGCTCGTATTGCAAATGCACTTGATTTTATCGAGAAATTGGAACTTGGATTTCAAACGAATATTGGCGACAGAGGCATGCGACTCAGTGGTGGCGAGCGTCAGCGCCTTACCATCGCTCGGGCCATTTTGCGCAATCCTGCCATTTTAATTTTAGATGAAGCCACTTCTTCGCTCGATTCTGAATCAGAAAAAGCGGTACAAGCTGCTTTGACGAATGCCATGCAAAACCGCACGGTGATTGCCATTGCGCATCGTTTGTCGACCATCACACATGCCGATCAAATTGTTGTACTTAGCGATGGAAAAATTGTGGAGTCGGGCACACACGAATCTTTACTCCAGCAAAATGGAGCTTACGCTAAAATGATCGAATTACAACAGTTTGTATAACGCATTTTCTATATCTGAAATCCCTTTCATTGAAAGAAAATAGTCGTTTATTTTTCCAAATGTTAAGAGGATTTAAAGAAAAAATCGTTTACCGATAATTGACGTCCGTTCATGCTATTTCTCGTTGAAGCACTTGCACTTGTGCTGCCTGCTGAACTATATTTGCATCAGCATTCGGATAGAAATAGGGGTTGAGCAGTGAACATCCGGGTGTAGCAAAGCAGAGCAAAACTCTCTCGCGGTTAGATTTTTCAAATTCAAAATATATATCTATGAAAAAGTATGTAGCGACCCTCTTGGTGGCGTTGGTGGGGTTAACAGTAAACGCACAAAGTTCTTTTAACGGCAAATTGGTGCCTGCAACACAAGCTGTATTGAATACAGTGGTGACCAACCCAAATGTAATCATCATTACAGGGAAATTGTTAAACGCAGCAACGAGCAATCCTATTACGGATGCGAATGTAAAACTGTCGAATGTGAGCAAGGGCTTGCTGAATGCAGCTGTCGATAAAAACGGCAATTACGCACTAGCCCTTGATAAGGACTTGGTAACGGCAAGTACCGGACTAACCTTTAAAATTGAAGGCTATGAAGATTTCACAGTGAAAAAAATCAAACGTACACAAGCATATGTTGATATGGATATTCGCTTGTTGCCTGACGAATCAAAACAACCAACTGTGGTAAAATATGTATTGAACGATGATCCATACAACACATTGGTGATTAAGTTCTAATAAACTTTTGTTTTAGGGTTAAACGAATGAGGCTTCTGTAAAAGGAAGCCTTATTTGTTTTTATTTCGCTCCTCTAAAAATTTTCGTTGCGATTTTATATTGTAGTATATCAAAAAGGCAAAAAATCCACACAAAAACGATATATATACTTGGCTTGTTAGTTCTTGCTTTGTGAATAAGAAATAAACACCAAGCCCAAATGCAGCAACAATTGCAGCAAGCCAAGCCTTTTCCAATATTTGTAAGAATTTCATGTTTCGCTTTGTGTAAAATGAATGAATTATAAATCTAGATTTCTGAGTTTTTCCATGACCACATTCACAGCCGGACAAACAGCCGTGTTTTGCAACGTAGTGTTTGGGTACTTAAAGAAATGACCTGAATCGGTGTAGGGATAATTAGCACAATCTCCCGGTCGTACTTCATAAATTTCGCATTCGTTGTTGTCTTGCAAAAACGGACAAGGACTGCGGTGCACCACATAATCGCCATCGTTATCTAATCGCAAATAAGTTTCAATAAACTGCGATTCTTTCATGCCTAAGAATTTTGAAATACGCTTTAAATCTGGTGTTTTGAAGCGAGGTGAAATGCTCTTGCAACAATTGCCGCAGTCTAGGCAATTCACTTGCGCAAAGGCCTCTTCATGCGCATCGGGCAAATACTTTTCTAGCCCTTTTTTGTGCTTAATTCGCTTAAACATTTGCGCGTTCTGCTTTTGAAATTCCTTTCCGCGAATCAGTATTTCCGATATGTATTTTGCAAGTTCCAAGGTGTTGAAATAAGTTTAACGAAAGGCGAATCTAATCTATCTGCATGATATTTAGAACGAATATACTACTGACAAGCCTCAACAATCAATTTAGCCAAAAGTGAACGATTCTTGTTGACTGCAATTTCTTTCTGAATACCCTCGTGCAATGCCAATAGCTTTGTTTTTTGAGCTTTATCATCCGTAGCTTTGATTTTATAAAACTTCTGAAACCATTTGCAAGCTTGTGTTTCATTAGCTACTATGCCTGTGTTAAACTGTTGGTGTTTTTCCAGATTTTCCAATTCCCGAATTGCAGATTCTATATCGTTTGTCTTGAAAAAGTAATAGGAGAGGAGGATTCGTGCATAAAACAAGGTGTATAGTTCTTTTGAATGCTTCAATACCTCGTCAATATAGGGATACGCTAATGCATACTCTTTCCGAAAAATATGAATAATCGCCAAGTTGATTTTCAACCGAAAGCGGTAGGCGCTTTTGTTTACGTCCTTTTCCGGTACTTGCTGATACACGTCAAACACTTGTTCAAAGCGATTGGTGTTGATGAGGTTGGTAGAATAGGTCAACAAAAAAATCAATTGATAATCGGTTTCGTCATCTTTGAAGTGATGATCAAAATAGCGATTGAAATATTGATGTGCTTCCTCGTAACGCCCTTGCAGCGATAGCTCTACTCCTAAATTAAAAACGGAAGTGGCGATATAGCGCTTGTACTGCGGACGATGAACAAACGGATCGTCACTGTATTTCAATATTTCAGCTATATGCGCAATACGGTTTTCAATATTGGTTTCACTTGTGAACAAATTATTTGCCTTTATCATTGGCGTGTAAAACGACTCAGCTTCGATGGATATTCTGCCAATCTCATTGTCAATAGCAATGAGCGGTAATTGCAGTTTTGTATACACATTGTTGAGGAAGTGAAGGTAATATTTTGAAGCCTCTTCCGATTCGTTAAGGGCTGTTGCATTATACTCAATCACCTTATAGGATGCGGTTTTCAAATCTTCAATGTTAGTTGTAGAAAGCTGCTTGGTAAATAAAAATCGGATTCTGATTTCATATAAGGCTTTCAATCCTGCATAGTCTTTGGCTTCTTCTAATAGTTGAACATAGCGATGCCACTCTTTTTCCAGTAAATCGAATGCTCTGCGTTTATTCAATTCGTTCAAAAAACTAATAATACCTTCAGTATCATATTCTAATCGGAGCGATTTCAAATGGCCGGAAACAATCGCCACCATGGCTTCATACACTGCGCTAATTTGGTTTCGGAGGTATTGTTCGTGCTTTTCCTCAAATGGTTTTCCGAATACGCTGCGATACACTTTGCCTTTTTGCGTCTTAAATTCGTCTTCTGTTAGTTTTTGAAGGGCATTGAACAGCGCAAAATGAGTTTTCGAAGTGGATGGAAGTTGTTCAGTAATCAGTTGTAGTTCTTTTTTTGTTAGACAGTCTTTAAGTTCGAAAAATTTCATTTGGAATTGCTGGTATTCAATGTTTTGTGTGAATAATTAGGCTAAAAAGTGTTATAAAACTAGCAATTCTTCCTTGATAAACAGTCGAATTTTGTTTCCCTTTGCAGTAGAATCCTTATTTTAATGAGGTCGTAAAATTCTTTTCACTCAAAACTGAAACGATGAAACAAATACTTTTTTTGGGAATAGCTGCTTTTGTGGCGCTCCCTACATTCGCCCAACGTTCCTATGTGCATAGAGCCATTGAACGTGATATCGAAAAGAAAAATGAGGAGAAATACGGTGAACCGGGAAAGTCGAAATTCAATTCATGGGCCGATAATGTTAACGATGCGCCCGTGCGGGAGAAGTATGCATTTACTCAATCCATGACCTATCAGCATAAAAAATATCGTAACGGAAAGGAAACGGAAACTAATGAGTCGGTCATTTACACCAACGCAAAGGAATCGTTGGTTGCCACAAAGATGGACGACAAGCGAAAAGGTATGATGGTTCTGGACTTGAAGTCGCATGTGCAAATGCTATTTGATAACGAGAAAATGACCTATATGGCCATCAATCAAAATGCATTTATGAGCAGAAGAATGCAAGAGGAAGCAAATGCCGGAAAGGCACCAAATGCAATGACAAACTTGAAACCAACCGGTAAAACAAAAACTATTTTGGGGTATACCTGCAAACAATTTCAGAAGTTAAACGATGAAGGCAAGCTGGTGGACGAATATTGGGTGGCGACCTTGGCCGATTTTAAGGGCGTTAATTTCTTAAATCCGAATGCTGCTTTGAATGAAGGTGTTGTATTGGAGAGTATTTCATTCCGAAACGGACAAATGGTTTCAAGCTTTACAGCAACCGCAATTAACAAAAGTGAAAACTTTACCATCGATCCAAAAAAATACAACCGAAATTCCATGGAACATATGCATTGAACCCGTTTTTTCGTTGGTTGATAATTGGTGTATATCTCGACCGCTGCTATTCTGATTTTCTATTACCTTTACATTCCAAAAAACAGGAATGATTAAACCATTCGATCAGCAGCCAGCCATCCTCCTTTTAGCCGATGGTACAGTATTCTACGGTAAGTCTTTAGGGAAAATTGGCACCACCTCAGGGGAAATTTGTTTCAATACCGGTATGACCGGCTACCAAGAAGTGTTTACCGATCCGTCTTATTTCGGGCAAATTATTATTATGACCAACGATCATATTGGTAATTATGGAGCATTGGATACTGAAGTAGAATCGAGGAGCATTGCTATTTCCGGCTTAATTTGCAAGAAATTTTCCGCACATAATTATTCTCGATTGTCGGCTACTGAATCACTTCAAGCTTATTTTGAAAAAAATAATTTGGTGGGTATTTCTGATGTGGATACAAGAGCATTGACCATCCATGTACGCGAGAACGGAGCCATGAATTGTATTATTTCTTCTGAAATTTCCGATATCGAGATATTGAAAAGGAAATTGGCTGAAACGCCTGATATGAGTGGTTTAGATTTGGCGAAAGAGGTGTCTACTAAAGAAGCTTATTTTACGGGCAATGAAACTGCTCCATACAAAGTAGCTGTTTTAGATTGTGGCGTGAAACAAAGCATCCTCAACTGTTTGACAGATGCCGGTGTGTACGCAAAGGTGTTTAACGCCTGTTCCTCTTTTGACGAAATGAAAACATGGAACCCAAATGGGTATTTCATTTCAAACGGCCCGGGCGATCCTTCTGCTATGTCGTATGCTATTGAAACTGTTAAACAAATTCAAGCGAGCGGGAAACCGGTGTTTGGTATTTGCTTGGGGCATCAGTTGTTGGCTTTAGCAAATGGTATTCCAACCTATAAAATGCACCATGGACACCGAGGCTTGAACCATCCGGTGAAAAATTTGGAAACCGGTATTTCTGAAATAACCTCTCAAAATCACGGTTTTGCGGTAAGCAGAGAAGATGTGGCGAAAAATCCGAATGTTGAAATTACGCACATCAATCTCAATGATGATACGGTGGAAGGAATTCGAGTGAAAAACGCAAAAGCATTTTCTGTGCAACATCACCCTGAAGCGAGTCCTGGACCTCACGATTCGCGCTATCTATTCAATCAGTTTATCGAAATGATGCAGAATTAATAATGGGCAAGCGTAACGTTCATATTGTTTTTGCACTTTTTATCGGATTGATTTTGTGTGCGTGCAAACCCAAATCCGATGGCATAGAACATCTAGGGAACATCGATAAAGAGGCCATTGCAGCCGATACGACTACGCAAGTGATTATCGATAACTCCTTTGAATATGTAAAAGATTTAGATTTCAAAGATCGAAGGTTTACAGTGCTTACAGGGGGGTATGTTGAATTTAAGCAAGTTGTGATTGTGGAAACCAAAGCCAATAATATCATCGATACATTGTATCATCTTTCTCCTGATTCTGTTACACGAATTGTAGATGCTTTTATTACAGATTTAGATACCAATAAATCACCGGAATTGCACTTAATTTTTAAACACATCCCATCAAATGCAGTTTCCGATAGTGTTGTGTTGAACTACAGTGGACGCTGGACTAAAGCCACATTCGAAACAAATAAGAAAGTAGTAGGAGTGGAGTGGACAGTAAAAGACGGTTTCCTAATCGAAAAAGGCAATTTATTAAATAATACAAAAGATACGGTACAGGGTTACGAATGGCTTTATTTCAAACTAAAAAATAATAATTTCAAACCCGAAAAGGCTGAGGCCGTTTTATAGTAGCATTTATTCAACCAAAATACAACCAGTTTTATGAGTTTAATCGCTTCCATCCATGCAAGACAAATTCTCGATTCACGTGGTAATCCGACTGTAGAAGTTGACGTGTACACCAGTACAGGCGCTTTTGGTCGTGCTGCTGTGCCATCCGGTGCATCTACCGGCAAGCACGAAGCGGTTGAACTTCGCGATGGCAAAAAAACTGAGTTTTTGGGCAAAGGGGTAATGAAGGCGGTAAACAATGTCAATAAAATTATTGCCAAAGAATTGTTAGGTATTTCTGTTTACGAACAAAATCTTATCGATTCAATTATGCTTACTTTGGATGGAACACCAAACAAAGCAAAATTAGGGGCTAACGCTATTCTGGCTGTATCGTTAGCGGTTGCAAAAGCAGCTGCCGATGAAAGTGGACTGAGCTTGTATCGCTATGTTGGCGGAGTGAATGCCAATACGTTGCCTATCCCGTTAATGAATATTTTGAATGGAGGTTCACATGCCGATAACAAAATCGATTTTCAGGAATTCATGATTGTTCCCACCGGTGCTGATACCTTTTCAAGAGCATTGCAAATGGGTACTGAGGTATTCCATCATTTGAAAACGGTGTTAAAGAAAAAAGGCTATTCTACGAATGTTGGCGATGAAGGTGGTTTTGCACCAAACATTGCTTCGAATGAAGAAGCCATTGAAATTGTATTATCTGCTATCGAAGCAGCAGGTTTCAAACCCGGAAAAGATATTTTCATTGCTATGGATGCTGCTGTTACTGAGTTCTACGATGAGAAAAGCAAATTGTATCATTTCCATAAATCAAACAATAAAAAATTAACGTCAGAGGAAATGGTGAATTATTGGGCCACTTGGTGCAAAAAATATCCAATTGTTTCTATCGAAGACGGTATGGCTGAAGATGATTGGAAAGGTTGGGAGTTATTGACGAAAAAGTTAGGCGATAAGGTTCAGTTAGTAGGTGATGATTTATTTGTAACAAATGTTCAACGCTTGGCTAAAGGTATCGATCAAAATATTGCCAATTCTATTTTGGTGAAAGTGAATCAAATTGGTTCTTTAACGGAAACCATAAATGCGGTGAACTTAGCGAAGAACAATTCATACACGTCTATCATGAGTCACCGTTCTGGAGAAACCGAAGATGTAACCATTGCCGATTTAGCAGTTGCGTTGAATTGCGGACAGATTAAAACCGGTTCTGCTTCGCGTACAGATCGTATTGCTAAATATAACCAATTGCTTCGCATTGAAGAAGAATTGGGACATATGGCACACTATCCCGGAAAATCATTTAAATACATTCGTTAATGCCATCCCTTGGCATGAAACTTGTTTAGGAATGAGCCTATGCGATTGTGTTTATTCCTGCTGTTATTCAGTTTAACTTCTTTTACTTACGCCCAAAAGTATCAGGGCGATGCACTATTATCCATATTGGGCCAAGAAAAAGACAGTAGTGACACCTACAAAGCCTTTGCCCGTGAATGGGGTTTAGGTCGCAAAACAGCTATGCCCGAAAAAGGGATTAAGGTGAATAAAAACAGTGAAACGGGAAGAATCATCGCCATTTCTTTTGCCGGGAAAGGCTATGAAGTGGGGGATGTGAAATTCAATAAGTTTGAAGGGCAGATGCCTTTTGGTTTATCGATGAATGATGATTATACTACATTGAGAAATAAACTGGGAGTCCCAAAAAAAGATGCTGAAACCGTTTCTAAATTTGCTAAAAATGGATTAAGTATCATTGCAACATTTTCTAATAAATCGAAAACTAAGTTACAAGTTGTAAAGATTAGTTTAGGCTTTGGTGTTCTAGAATATAACCCCAATGCTGACGAGAATACCGATTTCGCAACAGAAGCTCCCGCAGAGCCGATTAAAGAGGTTAATCAACCGACAACAAACGAAAAGAAAGTGGAGCCATCAAGCACAAAAGAAAAAATTACCATAAATGAAACTATGCCTGCAGATTTCTCCTCTTCAAAACCTGCACCTCGAAATACAAACGCATCATTGTCAAAAAAATCAGAGTTCTATAAACGCATGATGGAAGTAATGGAAGCAGGCTCAGAGTCTTATTTTGAAAGTATCCAAGAGCCAACAGAAGCAGCAGTGTCTAACTTTTGGAATTACAAATACACACATAAAAGTACAGTTAAAATTCCTGGAGAAAAATACAATTTCATTTATCGGTTTCCATTTTCTACTTCACAAAAAGATTTTGTGGTAGTGCTGAAAGAAGGCAATTATGATGCTTCTTTCAAACAAACGTATGATGAGTTTTTATCTAAAATAAAAGCTGATTTTACTCCAGCAGAAGGTTGGAAGTACACCAATCCTTTGGATGAAAATGTTAACTTTCCACTCAAAGACTTTGAAGCACAAAATGCGAAGTATGGTTCGATAGTGTTGGATTATCACCAAAATCCCCAAGGACAAAGCGTTTTATATCTTCGATTCTTACTTTATTATGATTAAGAAATCACTTTTTTGCTGTCTGATTTTTTTAATGGCGTTGACAACATTTGCACAATCCGAGGATCTGCTGAAGGTGCTGGAAACACCTGTTGCAACTGAGGCATTTATGTTTTTTAGGGCAAAGAATCAATTAGACAATTCGCTTTCCAATCCACGTTCCGGTCTCAAATTATATACGGATGCGAATCATCAGAAAGTAAAAGCGGTGATGTTTACGAATGCGAATCAAAACATTAATCAGAAATTATTTAACCGATACAACGGAATATTACCTTTTAATTTGTCGTTCAACTATTCCTTTAATGATATCCGCACAAAAGTAGAGCCAACTTGTATAAGTAATGCAGGCTTTGCTTGCTTTAAGCGTAATAATATACTTGTAACTATTGATTTTGCTGATCCTTTAAAAATGGATTCTATTCTCAGTATATCCTATAGATATGATACCATTGTAGCGACCAAACAGAGTGTCAATGTTGTAGCAAGTGATATTTACGCTAACACCGATACACAAAACACGTTCAAATCTTCAATACTTGGGATATTTGCTTCCGCGCAGAATTATGATTTGAAGAATGTACTGCAGTATAAATGGCAGCGAGAAAATATTTGGAATTACACACATACATATAAGACCACAATCAACGTCCCGGGTGAGTTGTATAATTTTGTTTACTCGTTTCCATTCGAAAATTCACAACGCGATTTTGTGTGTGTATTGGCTGAAACGCATCATCAGATACAACCTGTTTATGATCGATATGCTGATTTGATTTTATCTAGTTTCCCTGTTTCAGAAGGTTGGGAATACAGTTATCATGTAAATAAAGAAAAGCTGAATGCCCCACGTGATTTAATTATGCGTCATCCAAAAATTGGAACTTTTGTGTTGGATTATACCATGTCGCCTTATGGTGTTGAAGTTGTTTATCTTCGCTTCTTATTTCTTTATCATTAATTATTTAATCGACCAACGCCATCGCAGGCAAATGTCTCATACACTTCGCAGTTCATCCCTGTTGCTTTGGTGTAAGATGTTGCAACAACTTCGCTAAAAGCCGGTATTGATTCTTTCTTAACAATGGCAATAGCGCATCCGCCAAAACCTGCACCGGTCATACGTGCACCCAAACATCCCGGCAGTTCTTGAGCTGTTTCTGCCAATGTATCAAGCTCAAATCCGCTTACTTCAAAATCGTCTTTAAGCGAAGCATGTGATGCGTTCAGTAACTTCCCGAAAGTGAATAAATCGCCATTCTCCAACATTTTTTTAGAAAGATTTACGCGCAGTTGTTCTGCAATAACATGGCGTGCGCGTTTGATTAACTCTTCATCTTTCAGTAACAACAAATGTTCCATACGCGCTTCTGCTAATGTTTGAATTGGCGCATGTTGTTGAAGTAACCGTAACGCTTCATCACAACTGGCTTTTCGCTCGTTATAGGCTGATTTAATTAGCGATCGTGGTTTCTTGCTGTTCAAGATGAGTAAGCTGTAATCATCTAATTCAAAAGGAATATGTTCATAGTTGAGTGTATTGCAATCTAATAAAAGGGCATGTTCTTTTTTGCCATTGGCTACTGCAAACTGATCCATGATTCCGCATTTTACACCAATAAAATCGTTTTCTACTTTTTGACAAAATTGCGCCAATTGTTTTCTGTCTATCTGAATTTCCAAAAGGTCTTGTACGATGTACGCTGTGAGCACTTCAATGGCTGCAGAAGAAGATAGGCCGGACCCTTCAGGTAAATTACTAGCAAAAGAAATAGCAATGGACGGTAAGTTTAGTCCTTCGTTTTGCAAGTGTTTGAAAATGCCAAGAGGATAATTACTCCATTCATTTTTCGGCTGAGATTCCGGCAATGCACTAATCTGGAAATGAAACTCATTTGCATGTGCCTCTGAGGTAAATTTTATCTCGCCTTCAGTATGATTCGTTACAGTGGCACTAATGCCAAGTTCAATGGCGCAAGGCATTACTAATCCTCCATTATAGTCTAAATGTTCTCCAATTAGATTCACACGACCCGGTGCGAAATATTTTCTTTCAAGTGCCATTACTGTATGATTTTATCTCTGAGAATTTGAGCGCATTCGTCTATATCCAAAGGGTTTGCGGCAGCACCTGCACCCATTTCACTACCAGCATAATATTTGATTTTATCCTTGGCACGTAATGGAGGATAGAACTCTACATGAAAGCGAAAATAGTTAGTACAATCTGCATACTTTTTTGTGTTCACAGGTGATTGATGTATACACATCATGTACGGGAAAGGACGATCGTAAATAGCATCAAACCCTTTGGTAAGTAATTTTAAAAGCAACCCGAACGATTTCATTTCTTCTGTATTAAAATCAGAAAAGTTGAGCAGATTATTTTTTGCAACAATGAAGACGCCAAACGGATAATCCGTAAAATAAGGGATGTAGGCAATGAAGTCTTCATTCTCTGCTACTACTCGCTTTTTGTATATTTTTTCAGATTGGTTCAAATCTTCGAACAAATTGCGTTTGTGTTGGGTGAAATACTTTTTGCAATTATCGAGCTCCGATTTTATTTTGAATGGAATCCATGAATAGGCGTATAACTGTCCGTGCGGATGTGGCATTGTTACGCCAACTTCTTCACCTCTGTTTTCAAATTCAAAAATGTATTTAATTTTTTTATCCTTTGCTAATGCAACAAAGCGTGCAGTCCATAGTTCTACTAGCTTTAAGATATGCTCATCGCTAAGCTCGTAAAGTTTAATATCGTGTTTTGGAGAATATAAAAGCACTTCACATTTTCCATAAGCTTTTTTGTTTTTTACAATTGGGGTATTGTATGCTTCAATATTATCAGGCTTTTGCGAGAGTACCGGAAAGTCGTTAGGATATGAAAACACATCAAAATCATCTGGCACTTTTTTGCCTTCACCCGGACAAAAGGCGCACCAATTATTGGGCATATGCGGCCGGTGTTGCCGATTTGTAGCCACCATGGTATACGTGTCGAGAAGTGGATTCCATCTAAGTTCAGCCATTCAAAATTTATTTTGTAAGAAAATTAAACTTGTTTTGTAATCATGAGTAGATACGAAGAACAATTAAAAGCGCAGGTGAAAATAGGTAAAAATGTTTTCATTGCTCCGAATGCTACTTTGATGGGAAATATTTCTTTAGCTGAAAATGTATCTATTTGGTATGGCGCTATACTACGTGCCGATATGGATAGTATTGAAATTGGTTGCCGTAGCAATGTACAAGACGGAGTTATCATGCATACCGATCCATCAAAGCCAATAAAAATTGGAGAAGAGAATGTGATAGGCCATGGCGCTATTCTTCATGGATGCAAGGTAGGTAGCAATAATTTAATAGGTATACGTTCTACTATTTTGAATAATGCTAAAATAGGTAATTGTTGCATTATAGGAGCGCATGCTTTAGTAACAGAGGGTATGGAAATTCCCGATTACTCAATGGTTTTAGGCTCGCCAGGAAAGATAGTAAAGCAATTGCCTGAGTCAATTATAGAAAAACTAAAATTAGGCGCTTTTGCATATGTTCAAGAAGCGTTGAAATATTTGGAGGCGTGAAAAAAATTCTTGTCATACGATTTTCATCTATAGGCGATATTGTGCTTACTACTCCTATTGTAAGGTGCATTAAAAATCAGCTAGAAGGAGTGGAGTTGCATTATATCACAAAGGAAGAAAACCGACAAATTCTATCCGAAAATCCTTATATAGATAAATTATTATTCTTGCAGCCGTCTATATGGGCAACCATAAAAATGTTGCGCGATGAACACTATGATGTCGTAATCGATTTGCATAATAATCAACGTACATGGTTGATAAAGCGAATACTTGGCATAAAATCTTTTTCATTCCCAAAAATCAATTTCGAAAAATGGTTGATGGTTAATTTTAAAATCAATCGTTTACCTCATCTGCATATTGTAGATCGCTATTTTGATGCGGTGAAAACTATTGGAGTCATAAGCGATCAAAAGGGATTAGATTTTTTTATTGCTGCTGGAGATACTTTGCAACAATCAATGGCTTCACCCTATATAGCATGGGCCATTGGAGCTAAGCAAGGAACAAAACAGTTCCCTGTTCAAAAAATTATCGAAGTGCTCAATAGTTCTGCATTTCCAAACATAAAAGTAGTTCTCCTTGGAGGGAAAGAAGATACTGCTCGTGCCGAATTAATTATGAAGGCCACAGCTACAATTGCTATAGAATCGCTTGTTGGGAAATCCAGTTTGCAAGAATCGGCTACGATATTAAAAAATGCACAAGTCGTGATCACTAATGATACCGGTTTAATGCATATAGCAGCTGCATTACGAAAACCTATTATCTCCTTTTGGGGAAATACAATTCCTGAATTTGGAATGACTCCATATTACGGTAAGAATGACGTTGATAATCGTATACTACAAGTACCCGATTTGTTATGCCGTCCATGTTCAAAATTAGGCTATGATAATTGTCCAAGAGGTCATTTTAAATGTATGGAAGGCATTGAAGTTGTTGAATTACTTCAACAACTTCAATCTCTTCTTATGCGTTAGCGCACTGAATATTCGGCTCCTAGTGAACGAATGGCCATTTCCATAATCCACTCCTTTTTAGGATCGTATTTTTCTTTTAGATTATAATCATAGTGTTTAGCCACAATTTGCCATGTAAATGCCGAGAAACCACCTTTCACATCCTTAATGATTTCATAGCAGTTATTTCCGGTTTCTCTATTGATTAGTTTTACAAGTACCTTACCTTGCCCAATAGTTAAATCGCGTAACTCTTTTTCAAATTTCTCACGCATTTCTTTTTCAAGATCCTTTCTGTAATGGCGGTAATCTTTTTTCTTTTCATTCTCCTTTTTGTCGCTTACATCAAGATATAACTGTTTTGCCATTTTCACATAGGGAAGCACTTTTCTAATTCGATTTAAGCTTAGCCAATACTCTCTTTCATCATCCGGATTTCGAAATTGCAAAACGGTTACATCTTTTAAGGTAATATTAATAGATGTGTCTGCTAATGCAATGGCGCTAGAATCAATTCCAATAGTACTTTCTGCTACTGAATTTTTAGCCATAAATAGCATCATAGCTATTAAACTAATTGTTCTGATATTCAAACTAGGATTTTTCATATTATACCTTTTAATTACCTGTATTGCTAATCTCGTACCAAAATGTTCTTTGGCACTAATTTAGTTAGTTTATTTTAACAAGGGGGAAATCTATTTTTATGGAAATTCTTCTCTTATTACGTCAAAGCGATTAATTTTGCAACAATTTTTAAAACAAAAAAAACAACATGAAAAAAATAACCGGTTTATTGATGGCAAGTGCCTTTGTTGGCGCTGTGTTGTCTAGCTGTGGCGATAAATATACGCCACTGACAGAAGAGCAAAAAACTGCTAAGGCGGATTCAATCTTTGCTGCTACTTCTGAAGCATACAAAGCAGAGAAAGAAGCAGCTTGTGCAGCAGAAATGCAAGCAAAAGTTGATGCGAAAGTTCAAGAATTAACAGCAGCAGCTACTGCTTCTAATTAATTAATCCAATAAAAACAAGAAGAAATGAAAAAAGCACTTATAAAATTATCAGCACTTGCAACTATAGGATTAGTTATGGCAAGTTGTAGTAACGAAGAAGCGAATAAAAAGGCTGCTGAAGCCGATAACGCTGCAATCCAAACATTGGTAGATTCGAAAACAGCAGCTATTGATGCAGAAGTTTCTGCAGCATGCGATGCAAAAGTTACTGAAGCTGCTCAAGCTGTAGTAGATTCTTTATCTAAAGCAAAACCAGTAGCAGGGGCTAAGAAACCTGTTGCTCCTGTAAAAAAGGCACCAGCTAAACCAGCACCTGCTAAGCCTATTGTAAAAGAGGCTCCTAAAACAACGAACTCTACACGTCCGGGTACAAACGAGACTGCTCCTAAATCAACAAATGAATCACGTGCGGGAACAAACGAAACGGCTAAACCCGCTACCAACAAAAGTCGTCCTGGAGCTAATTAATATCAACGAATCTATACGCGAATGGGAATACCTAAATTGGTGTTCCCATTTTTTTTGCCGGTAGTGCGTAAGTATATACGTTTCGGCAGGTACTAAAGTAATAATTGAAGATACTCCTGCATTTTCACAAATTCATGGCAGAAGCCATTTAGCAATCCATTCTAGTTGTATATCATTAGGTGTAATAGCTAAATAATGCAACAGGTATTTTATCCGCAAAAAAAAAGCCCGACAGAGAACTGTCAGGCTTTTAAAAATGAAATAGCTAATTATTATTTCGTACCAACTGCATGGCTGGTAAATGCTGTTCCATCATTAGAAGTATATGTGAAAGCCAATTTAGAACCACTAATTGTTCCGGTAGCATTCGAGATTTGAACACCTGCTAATGTTGTGTTATCTAACTTAAGAGAAGTTCCATCAACTGTACCAGAGATTGTTGTTCCTGAACCGAAGCCTCCGAAATTGCTAATATTAACTTTAGCAGGCTCAGATGAAGGAGAACTAACAGTCATTGAATAGTTGAAGTAAAGAGTTGTATCAGCAGAAGAAGCTGTATCTTTAACTGCATATGTTCCAGAGAATTTGGTATTCATTGCAGTTTTGCAATCAGAACCTTCATAACCTGGGTCGCAAGTCTTAGTACAAGAAGAAACTAAAGCCATTGCTGCTACTGTAGCAGACAAGATGATTGTTTTGAAGTTTTTTTTCATTTGTTTTTTGTTTTTAAGTTTTTGCAAAAGTAATATTTCTGTTCAAAGCACCCAAAGAGTGTGCCAATTTTTTTGTTGAGAATAAACATCGGTTTATTATTTAGTAACAAATGATTATAAAACTTGTGAAAATTCACTAAATTTGTCGGATAACTTTTATTCAAGATGGTGAAAATCTATTCTTCAATACTACTTGCATTTGTATTGAGTTTTTTAACAGCCAACAAGGCTATGGCGTCTCACGCACAGGGAGCAGACATTTCTTATGAGTGTTTAGGCAATAATCAGTATAAGATTATTTACCAATTTTATAGGGATTGTAGCGGTATCTCTGCATCAACAAGTGTTATAGCTGATATTACGTCTACATGCGGAACAACTACTGTAACTCTTAATCCTGATCCGCTTTATCCTACTACCGAGGTATCTCAACTTTGTCCTTCTGCTACGAGTACTTGTAATGGAGGTGCAAATCCTGGAGTTCAGGTGTATACCTACACTGCAATTGTTACGCTTCTTCCTAATTGTATCTATACGATAAGTTATGGAGAATGTTGCAGAAATACTTCAAATAATTTGGCAAGTTCCCAAAGTTTCGATTTATATGTTGAAACTACAATTAATACCAATGGCGGATTGTGCAACAATGGTCCAAGATTTACAACCTATCCTGTACCTTATTACTGTATAGGTAGTCAGTATAGTTATAGCCATGGTACTTATGATATTGATGGTGATTCATTAGTCTATTCACTAGTTGCTCCTTTGCAATCATCAGGAACTGTTATTGCTTATCAAGCACCTTATTCTCCAACGAATCCAATGCCAACAGCATCCGGATTTTTGTTCGACCCTCAAACAGGTCAAATGACGTTCACCCCTACAACTGCTGGAAACTATGTTGTAACAGTAAAAGTAGATGAGTACAGAAACGGAGTGTTGATTGGTACTACAATGCGAGATATTCAATTTGTTGTGCTAAGCTGTACAAACACCCCTCCAATTATCAATGGAAATCTTACAACTTCAAATTCATCTGGAGGTGCAGTGATTGATTATAACTCTTTGGGTGTTTGTCCTGGTGCAACAGTAACATTTAACATTACAGCTTACGATCCTACTCAACAACCAATAACTGTAACTTCAAACGTAGGTACTTCTATTCCGGGTGCTACATTAGTTACAACTCCACTCAAAGGAACGAATGACTCAGTTCGTGTTACTTTTACTTGGACTCCTGCACCTTCTGATTCAGGGTTCAGATATTTTACCATTACAGTTAAAGATAATCAATGTCCGATTACAGGGAATCAAGTTTTTACCTATGATATTACAGTTCTTCGCGGTGTAAATGCCGGACCGGATAAAGCGTATTGCCCTGAAGGAGGTCCAACAACTGTAACTGTTACCGGAGGAAATCATTTCTCTTGGACCGCTTTAGGTGGAGGTCCTGCTGTGGGCATGGTTAGTGCAAATACCGATAGTAATATTGTTTCGTTTGCACCCACAGTTACAACTACTTATGTTGTAAAAAGCGATTTAACTGGCGGTTGCAAAGATCGCGATACAATTACTATTTTTAGAGTTCCCGGATTTAGTTCAAACCTGACTGTGGATGACGATACTATTTGTTTAAATGGAACGTCTACATTAACAGTACATGCCTATCCGGATAGTGTTGGTCCATTTAGCTATGCTTGGACACCAACATCTACTATCATTAATACAATTGACTCTATGTAACCGTTAAGCCTACCGTAAATACTACTTATGTTGTACAAATTACTTCAGCAAGCGGATGTATTGTAGTT
>ENA-UOYA01000840-UOYA01000840.1-activated-sludge-metagenome-genome-assembly--contig:-NODE-840-length-36258-cov-6.547303_pt1 | contig 36258 bp, 42 predicted proteins | sample MGYA00238163_ERZ764804 | MGnify/ENA primary metagenome ERZ764804 (study PRJEB28919, sample SAMN05720223) | activated sludge metagenome | isolation source: Anaerobic digester | place: Hong Kong...
CCAGCGCTTCGGGGGTTGAAATCCCGCAGATTTTAGCCTGCACGGCCATGGTCAGATCGTGGCGTCGATGGCCCGCGCGGCGGCGTCGGGGTCAGCGGCCTGCGTGATCGGGCGACCAATGACGAGGATCGAAGCCCCATTGTCGAGTGCCTGACGCGGCGTCACGACGCGCTTCTGGTCACCGACATGGCCATCGGCGGGGCGAACGCCCGGAACGACAAAGAAGCCGCCGGGCCAAAGCTTCTTGGCAATCGCAACTTCATTGCCCGAGCAGACCACGCCGTCGAGCCCCGATTCCTTGGCGAGCAGCGTCAGGCGTTCAACCTGCGCGTGCGGGTCCCCATTGATGCCGATGGAATTGAGGTCGCTGCCATCAAGGCTGGTCAGCACAGTCACGCCGACAACCTTGGTGCCTGCGGGAGCCGCAGCCTTGGCATCTTCCATCATGGCGCGCCCGCCAGCGGCATGAACAGTCAGGATCGCTGGCTCCAACAGGCGGAGCGCTTGCACGGCCTTTGCGACTGTGTTGGGAATGTCGTGGAGCTTCAAATCAAGAAAGATCGGAAGGCCAAGATGCGCCATTTCGCGCACGCCGGAACGGCCATTGGCCGAGAAGAACTCAAGGCCGAGCTTGATCCCGCCGACATGGTTCTTGACGCGGGTGGCGATGTCCTTTGCCTTTTCGAGATCAGGCGTGTCGATGGCGACGTAAATTGGGCTGGTCATGAAACCCCCGGTGGCACGGCAATGGGCGCAGCGGAAGGGGGAATCGTACCCAAGGGTGCAGGTTCAGCTTGTGCGGGATTCATCAACGCACGCGTCTCTGCCAATTGCCGTTCGGTGTGGTTCAGCTTGCGCTGGAGCGACCATTTGGTGGCGCGATGCAGAATGAAATAGGGCAGGAGGCCCAACAGGAACGCCGCGAAGATGGGAACCGGCAAATAGGTCTCAAGCAACAGGCCGCTCCACAAGGTGATGGTCACAGCCGTCCAGTTGCTGATCGAAAACACCACGAGAATGACCGCGATGACGACCCAGAAAATTGTCCTCAGAAACTGCATCTCTGCGTGAACTCCCTATTTTCGCCAGTTTAGCCCGCCGAAACGGGGTTTGCCAGTGGTCCCGTGGCAACTTCCTGCCTCAAACTGGCGAACAACTCGGTCACGCGCGTCAATCGCGGCTCTTCTTCGGTCAGGATCGCCTCGAACAAGGCGCGTTTCGTGGTGACGATTTCTGCGGGATCCGCAGGCGTCGGGAGGGTCGAATAGACAATATCTATCATGCGCTCGGCACCGTGCAGGCGGCCCCAGAGATAGTCATTCTCGCGATATTTGCGGCTGAAAAAGGCGCCAAAGCTGTTGAACTCAATGCCCTTGAGCGTGGCCGCTGCCCCGCCGCGCCGGATGGACTGCGCGTCGTCGGGCGAAATGCGATCAACCTTGATCGGGTTGAACTCTTCAAGGCCTTCGCCCTGAAGCATCGGCAACGTTGAAATGTCGAAATAGGGAAAGCCTAGATACGCCAGAAGCGACTGGCGACGGTGCGTCTTGGGGCAGGTGGCAAGACCGGCGGCAAGCGCAATGTCGACGGCCTCGTCCCGCTGTGGGAGCGCCTGCAAGGCTGCCACCTCATCCAGAAACCGGGCTGGTGAGGAAAGGTTCACCGTCCGGTAGGTCGCTGCATTTTCAAGATCAATGAGCGGAGCCAGACTAGCGTAGATGACGTGCCTCAGATTGACGGTTTCAGCGTCAGCAGCAGCGCCGCTGTCAACGAGTGCCGTAAGGCGCCGCGCCATGAAGCGCAGTCGGCGGATGCGAAAGCCAAGGTCGTGGGCCCGGAAAAAGGCGATGGCGGCACCGTTACGACCTTCGCCGGGCAGTCGGATGTCATCGATGCCGCGGGACCGGATCTCGCGCCATAATGCGTGCCTGAAGCTGTCTGGCAGAGCCTCGTTGCGGGAGGCGGCAATGCGCGCGGCAAGATCGGCCAAGCTCTCGACAATGCCGGAAAGTTTGAGGTGCGCGTACCCCGCATAGGCATAGCCCGCATCTGCGGTCGCGCGATCATGTGCCTTGGCGCGCCACGCAGCCACGCGCTTTGGTGTCGGCGTATCGATGAAGAAGGTCTTGCCGAACAGCGCCTGAACGGCAGCATCTATATCGGGCGTCAACGCATCGACGATGTGCTGCATCCGCCGAATGCGGGTCGAGCGGGCAGCAATGTCTTCCAGATTATCGCGAATGGGCTGCTCGCGCGGCAATTCTGACATGGCGCCAAGGATGGTCGTGAAGAACCCCGGAAGATCACCACTGCCGGGGCGATTGAGGCTGATCGCACGGATGCCGGGTTTGGGATCAATGAAGACGAAGCGTCGATCTACTTCACGGCGGGCGGGCCGGTCCCGCAAAGCTTCTATGGCTGCCTTGAACGGCGCATTGGCAAGAACCGAGCCATCGACGAGCGAAATATCTTCAACAAGCTTGCCGCCCTGCGGAATGATCGAGGCAAGAAACGGCGCGCGGTCCGGCCATTGTGCGTCGCGGCTGGCGACAAGGCTGTCGAGCTCACGCACCTTGAAGGGCGGGAAAGCGCCGGGAAAGCTTGACGTCGCACGCGCGGCGAAGGTGAGGGAGGCGGCACTTCCAAGCGCCGCCTCCTGCTCCGGATCGTGGCGGAACCGAATGACAAGCCGGTGTTCGTTCTCCGTCACTTGAGGCGGAGAGTTGAGCTGAAGCGTCTCGGGATGCCCGTGAAAATCGGTGACCGTGACGGCGAGGTCAAGCGGCTGGCCGGGTGGCAGCAACGGCACGTCAGGCGTGGCCTTTGCCATCATGTCAAAGGCATCGAGGATCATTCCCGACAGAACCTGCCCGCCAAATGGGGGTTCAAACCAGCGCGACCGAACGAACCGTGTGAGCTTTGCGCGAACTTCCTCCCGCGCCTCGGAGGCGACAGTCGTGTCGATCGTTCCGCCCTGTCTGTTGGCGGCATACCAGGCAATGGGCGCCGCCCAGAATTTCGTCAGTCGCCCCAAGGGGCGGGCATCGGGATCAAGCAGGAGATCAACATCCGCCTTTTCCAGCCAGAGATCGGTCAGGGGCTCGAGAGACTGTCCGGTCGCGACTGCCTGCGCCAGGAATATCCCGTTGATCCCCCCGGCGCTCGCGCCGGTCACGATGTCGGTCAGCACGCGCAAGGTCAGGTTGTTGTTTGCGGCAATCTTTTGGAACAGCGCGAGATATTGTTGCTCGGAAACGGAAAGGGAGCCGCCGCCCGCGTGAAAGGCGCGGCTTGCGCGCGTCAGCTTCCAGATTTCCTTGGTGATGCCATGCATGTAAACGGCAAGACTGATCCCCCCGTAACAAACCAGCGCCAGCCGCAATTCCTTTTCATGCATGGCATGACGTTATCGCGACTGGCGCTGATGTCGAGATAAACTCGACGCCCCCGTTCCCTGATTGCGACCCAGGACACTTCATAACCGTGACAAACGTCTTGGATTCAGGTGGCGCACGAATAACTTCGGCTATGCCGCAACTCTGTAAATTGATATACAATCCACAGATTTTTCAAAGGACATCGCGATGAGCCCCATGGCGGTCCCGGAACGCGGGATCATGTCCCGCTTTTCGAGCGCTACGTTGAATGGCTTGTCCGGGCTTGCCACGCGCCGGTCATATTATGACGGGCAATCAATACATCAGCGCGGGGATGATCGCGCCGGTGTCGATTTGATCTGGCGCGGGATGGTGCGGCTGGGAGCGGTCGGCAAAACGGGGCACACCATTTCGACAAGCCTGCTGCGGGCAGGGGACATGTATGGTGAGATGACTGTTTTCGCGAGCATCCCGCGCATGCAGGACGCCTATGCCATTGGCGAGACGATTGTTGATCACGTCCCCGCATCACGCTTTCGGCAGGCGCTGCGCGACGACCAAGGTCTTGTTGAACTGCTGCTCGAAATGATGGCGCGCCGCCAGGCCCGAGCACTGCGGGAAATTGATGACATACTCCGGCGCCCGCTGATCGAAAGGCTGGCGCGCCAGCTCCTGGATAGAGACCGTTTTCTGGGCAGAACCGGGCTGGTCGATACGGGCAAGAATGATCTCGCCGAAGCGCTTGGCGCCTCGCGCGTCGCCATCAGCAATGCGTTGTCGCGGCTCGGCGCGCTCGGATATGTGCGCTCGGGTTATAACAAGGTCGAGATACTCGACGCCGATGGGCTCGAGTCATGGCTTGATGCCCAAGGAGATTCACTCGCCATTGCGCCAAGGCCGTCGCTCACGGATTGACCAGCCTCCCGCCGCAACCTATGTTCTCTTTTCGTTCGATTTGAAGGTGAAGCATGGCGCGCGCGCAAAAACGGTTTGTTTGCCAGAATTGTGGGAGCGTCAGCGCGAAATGGGCAGGCCAGTGCACAGACTGTGGCGACTGGAACTGCATCGTGGAAGATGCAGCTGCTGTCGTGACGCCGTTTCGGGCAAAGCATGACCTCCAAGGCGGCGGCCGTCCCATCGATCTTGTTGGCCTCAATGTTGAAACAGTGCTGCCAGACCGGATGCCGAGCGGCATTGCAGAGCTTGATCGCGCGCTTGGCGGCGGCTTTGTCGCGGGCTCTGCTACGCTCATCGGCGGCGATCCCGGCATCGGCAAATCAACCCTGCTGCTCCAGGCGGCGGCGCGCATTGCAGGGCAGGGCAAGTCGGTCGCCTATATTTCGGGTGAAGAGGCGTCCGATCAGGTGCGCCTCCGCGCGCAGCGGCTCGGCCTTGGCAATGCGCCCGTTCAACTCGGCGCGGCAACTTCGGTGCGCGACATTCTGACCACGCTGGGTGCTGGACCGCCGCCGGCGCTCGCCATCATCGATTCGATCCAGACCATGCACAGCGACCTTATCGAAGGCGCGCCGGGCACTGTCAGCCAGGTCCGCGCCTCGTCGCAAGAACTCATCCGCTTTGCCAAGGAGCGCGGAACGGCCATCGTGCTTGTCGGACACGTGACCAAGGATGGCACCATCGCCGGACCGCGCGTGCTGGAGCATATGGTGGATACCGTGCTCAGTTTTGAAGGCGAGCGCAGCCATCAATATCGGATCCTGCGCGCGGTGAAGAACCGCTTCGGCGGCACCGACGAGATCGGTGTGTTCGCGATGGAAGCGTCGGGCCTGTCAGAGGTCGGCAATCCATCCTCGCTGTTTCTCACGGCGCGCGACGAGACGGTGACAGGAACAACTGTGTTTCCGGCGCTGGAAGGCACGCGGCCCGTGCTCGTCGAAGTGCAGGCTCTGACGGTGCGGCTGGCAAGTGGCGCCACGCCAAGGCGTGCGGTCGTTGGCTGGGATTCCGGCAGGCTGGCCATGATTCTCGCTGTGTTGGAGGCGCGCTGTGGCCTCTCGCTTTCAGCGGCTGAAGTCTATCTCAACATCGCGGGCGGCTATCGCCTGTCGGACCCTGCCGCAGATCTGGCGGTTGCCGCGGCCATCATTTCAGCCTGGAGTGAACGGCCGATGCCGATTGACACCATCGTCTTTGGCGAAGTTGCGCTTTCTGGCGAAATTCGACCCGTCGCCCATAGCGCTCTTCGCCTGCGCGAAGCCGCAAAGCTGGGCTTTGGAACGGCATTGATCCCATCGGGCGGCATTGCGGATGCAGGATCAATCTCGACGCAAAACTTCCGCACGCTTGGACAGTTTGTTGACCATATGCTCGGGCGGGGATAGCCGCTGAGGCATGACAGCTCTCGACATCATCGTACTCATTCTGATGGGCGGCGCAGGCTTCCTTGGCTTCATGCGCGGTTTTGTGACCGAGGCGCTGTCACTTGGCGCTTGGGCGCTGGCGATTGCCTGTGTGAAGATGTTCCACGGCCCCGTCACCAACGCTCTTGCGGGCTCGGTCGGCACAGTGTCCGGCGCGTCCGCGCTCTCGTTCGCGTTGGTTTTCGGGATTGCCATGTTCGGAGGGCGTCTGATCGCCCGGCGCATTGGCGAGGGCGCGCGGAACTCCTTTGTCGGCTCTTTTGACCGCGTGCTGGGCTTGGGCTTTGGCGTTGTCAAAGGGCTGTTGCTGGCCTCGGTTGGCTTTCTGTTCGTGACGTTGCTCTACGACACCGTTTATGGCCGCGAAGCGGAGCGCCCGACATGGTTGGGCGAAGCGAAGACCTATACGCTGCTCAACGCGAGTTCCCGCGCTCTGGTCGATTTCGTCAATGAGAGGCGCAACGGTGATGCGCGGCCTGAAAAGTCATGAGCCGCACGCTCTACACAACTGAAATCCTGCGGCTCGCGACCAGCATTCCGCATCTTGGCACGCTCGACAATCCCGATGGCGCGGCGGAAAAGCGGTCCATGACCTGCGGCAGCCGTGTTGCGGTCAATGTCCGCCTTGATGATGCGGGCCATGTTCGGGACTTCGCGCAGACCGTGAGTGCCTGTGCACTAGGTCAAGCTTCGGCCTGTCTCCTCGGGCGCGGGGTTCTCGGCAAGACTGTAGATCAGATTGAAACGACCCGCACTGCGCTCAAACATTGGCTGGAAGGAGAGGGCGATGCTCCGGACGACTGGGAGGGCTTGACCATTTTCGAGGCAGCGCGCGGCTATCCGGCGCGCCATCCTGCCATTCTGCTTCCGTTTGATGCAGCAATTACCGCGATCCGGGAGGCGCAGTCATAATGCACGAATCCGTGCTGCAAGAAGCGGTGATCCTGCTCGGCTCGGGCTTGCTCCTCGTCATGATCTTCCGCCGCTTCGGCCTTGGCGCCGTGCTTGGCTATCTCGTCGCAGGCGCGCTGATCGGCCCCCATGGCTTGGGACTTGCCGGTGGCGGCGAGTCAAAGCTCGCCATTGCAGAAATAGGCATTGCGCTGCTGCTCTTTTTGGTCGGGTTGGAATTGCATCCGGCCCGACTGTGGCGTCTGAAGCGCGACATATTCGGGCTTGGGCTTTTGCAGGTGGTTATATGCGGTCTGGCGCTCGCCGCTGTCGTCATGCTGTTTGCGGGCTTTACTTGGGGTGCAGCGCTTGCCCTCGGCCTGCCACTTGCGCTCTCGTCCACTGCGCAGGTCCTGCCGAGTCTTAAATCCTCAGGCCGCATCAACACCCCCTTTGGCGAGCGGGCCTTTTCGATCCTGCTGTTTCAGGACCTCGCGATCGTTCCTCTGATTACGGTAATTGCGGCCCTGTCGCGCGCACCTGCCGATCCGGCAACGCCGCCGGGGTGGATGCTGGCGATCTACACAGTGTTCGCAATTCTGGGCCTCGTGCTGGCCGGTCGCTTCGTTATACGTCCGCTGCTGCGACTTGCAGGCCTACTCGGAGAACGCGAGCTTTTTGTCGTGGTCGGTCTTTTCACGGTGCTGGGGGCTGCCGCGCTGATGGAGAGCCTGCATCTCTCGACGGCGCTGGGCGCATTTGTAGCGGGCGTGATGCTGGCAGATTCGCCTTATCGCCATGAGATCGAGAGCGACGTCGAGCCATTTCGCTCGATCCTGCTCGGTCTCTTCTTCCTCGCGGTCGGCATGGTGCTCGACATCCCGGCGATCATCGCCAATCCGCTCTTTGTGCTGGGCTTTGCCGCCCTGCTCGTCACGCTAAAGACTGGCATCATCTGGGCGCTCGCCCGCTGGTTCGGTTTTGCGAACCGGCCTGCCTTGGGGCTTGGACTGCTGCTGAGCCAGGGCGGTGAATTCGGCTTCGTTCTGTTCACGCAAGCACAACAGGCGATGCTCATTGAGCCCCAGGCTGCAAGTTTGTTCAGTGCTATCGTGACGCTCTCGATGGCGACCACGCCTTTCCTGTTGATGGTTGCACGGCGCTTTGAATATGCGTCTGCCTCGGACGGCGACTTGCCCGAAGGCCCGGAAAATGCGGCGCGCGCGAGTGCGATCATCGTTGGCTTTGGGCGCTTCGGCCAGACTGTCTCGCAAGTCTTGCGGGGGCAGGGCATCTCCGTCACGCTGATCGACGTGAAGCCCGCACAAATTGAGACGAGCGGCACCTATGGATCGAAAGTCTATTATGGCGATGGCCGCCGGATAGACATTCTCCGCCGGGCAGGCGCGGAGACTGCCCAGTTGATCCTCTTCTGCACCGATGAGGCGACGCTTGGCCGTGCGCAGTTGCAGCCTGTTCTAGAGGCATTTCCGCAGGCGGCCGTGCTGGCGCGCGCCTTTGACCGCCGTCAGGTGATTGCTTTTGACGATCTCGATCTGGCCGCCGTTGTCCGCGAAGTCCACGAATCTGCCGTTCTCATGGGCGCAAGTGCGCTCAAGGCACTTGGCTGGGACGATGAGGAAATCGAGCAGGGCGTGTCGCAATATCGCGCGCGCGACGAAATGCGGTTGCGCGCGCAGATCGACACGGGTGATCTTCATGCGCTCAAGCATATTCATACCAAGGCGAGGGACGAATGATCGAGGCATTGGCAGCATTTTCGGCCGCACTTGCCATCGCGGCGGGGGCCTTTGGCGCTCACGGGGCCGAGGGGCAGGCAGCGGAGTGGCTAAAGACCGGCGCGGCCTATCAACTCGTTCAGGCAGTCGCTGTGCTGCTCGTCGCTAGAACGCACGGCACACAAGCCGCGTTGATGCTCGCGGGCGCGACGATCTTTGCCGCCACGCTCTATCTGATGGCGATGGGCGCGCCGCGCTGGTTTGGTGCGATAACGCCAATTGGCGGCGGCGCGATGATTATTGGCTGGGTTTGGCTCGGCGTCGCCCTGCTGCGCCGCTGATCAGCCCGCCTGCCGGTCCAGGTAGGCCGCGATCTCGTCGAGATTGACCGATTTGTCGACATAGCTCTGGCCGATGCCGCGCGTCATAATGAAGGGCAGGGTGCCGCCTGACATCTTCTTGTCGTGGAGCATGTGCGCGACAAGCGCCTTGCCGTCTGCCGTGACGTGCGCGGCCTTGAGCGTGCGGGGCAAGCCGATGGCATCGAGATGCGCGTTGACGCGCTGGCTGGCCTCCGTCGCACAGCGACCGCTTTCCGCTGAAAAGCCATAGGCCATTGCGATGCCTGCTGCGACGGCTTCCCCATGCAGCAAAGTATCGGAAAATCCGGTATCGGCCTCCAGCGCGTGGCCGAAGGTATGGCCGAGATTAAGGAGCGCGCGGACGTCATCGGTTTCGCGTTCGTCGGCGGCCACAATCGCCGCCTTGGCGCGGACGCTGTGTTCGATCGCGTGCGACAGCGCCGCAGGCTCGCGCGCGAGAACGACGGACGCATTGGCCTCGCACCAGTCAAAAAAGGCCGGATCGTTGATGAGGCCGTATTTCACGACCTCGGCATAGCCTGCGCGCATCTGGCGGTCTGGCAGGGTGTCGAGCACAGTCGGGTCGATCACGACAAGCGCGGGCTGGTGAAAGCTTCCGACAAGGTTTTTGCCCGCTCGTACGTTGATTGCGGTCTTGCCGCCGACCGAGGAGTCGACCTGCGCAAGCAGGGTCGTCGGCACCTGGATGAAGCCGCAGCCGCGCTTCAGGATGGACGCCGCAAAACCGACCAAATCGCCAATAACCCCGCCGCCAAGCGCGATCAGCTTGTCCTTGCGCTCAATGCCAAGGTCGAGAAGCTCATCCATGAGGTGTTCAAGCTGCTGCCAGCTCTTGGTGGCTTCGCCTGCGGGCAGCGTGATGATCCGGCAATCACTGCCAAGCGCAGCGGTAATGCGGGGGAGTTGCGACTTTGCGACCTCCTCATCAGTGATGATGACCGGTGGGCGCCCGCCCAGAAGCGGCGCAATGCAGGCGTCTGCGCGATCCAGAAGCCCGTTGCCGATGAGAATGTCATAGCTGCGGGCGCCCAGCCCGACATTGACCGTTGCCGTCATGCGAGTGCTTTCAATATCTTGTCGAGCGTCGTTTCGTGCGGGCTCGCCTGGCTTTTGATGTGGATGTGCGCCTGCGCGTAAATGGGGTTTCGGACGGCCGCGAGCTGCGTCAGGATTTCCCTTGGGTCGCCATTGGCCAGCAACGGGCGATCTCCCTTGCGTGCCGTCCGGTCGACGAGCGTTTCGATATCGGCGTCAAGCCAGATGACGACCGCGCGGTCGAGCATCAAGGCGCGCGTTTCATCATTGATGAAGGCGCCACCTCCGGTTGCGATGATCTTGCGCTTGCCGTCAAACAGCCGCGAAATCACACGCCGCTCGCCGTCGCGGAAATGCGCCTCGCCAAACTTCTCGAAGATTTCCGGGATGGAAAGGCCTGCCGCTTCCACGATTTCGTGATCGGCATCGATAAAGGGCAGATGAAGTTTTTGCGCAAGCCGCTTGCCAATGCTCGTTTTGCCAACGCCCATCATGCCGACAAGGGCAATGGGCTTGCTGTGCAGATCATCGGGAGAAAGGCGGGACGAATTCATCGGCGGGGGCTATACACAGGCAGGGCCTCTCGGGCAAAAGGCCCGTGAATTTGAATGGCAAAGGGTCAAACGGGTAAGATGGGCAGACCAGTCAAGCTTGGGCTTGCGCTCGTAGTGATCATCGGATTGATGTTCTTTTTCGCGGGTTTGAGCGGGGATAAGCCCATCAAGCGCATTGAAAAGCCGGTGACGATCCATGCGCCTGCCTGATCGCGTCTCCTGGATTGCGCTCGCACTCACAGCGGGCGTTGTCGCTGCAATTCCCGCGATTGGACAGGATCGGCCCGAATCGATTCTGCCGCCCGGATTTGGCGATACGCCAGAGTCCGCGCCTGCGCGCCGTCCTGACAGCGACGCTGCGAAGCCGAAGCCCGGAAGTGAAGCTCCAACAGCAACGACCGCGGCCCCTTCAGCCGCTACGCCCTCCGACATCCCAACGGACTCGACGCAAACCGCTGACGCAACCGATGAGACTGCGAATGATGCGGAGACACCCGTCCTGCTCGTTGATATTCCACCGCAGGCCCGGCGTTCTACAGGAGTGGTCGGGCTGCTGGGCGCGACCGATGGCGATATGGGCCATGCCGCTTTCGCCAATGTGCGCGGGCAATATCTTGCCAAGGTCATGCGGCATCTGAACGCGCCGATTGCGTCGCGCTGGGCCTCTATCGTTCTGCGTCGTGCCCTGCTGAGCAAGGCAGAAACGCCATCCGACGTGAACGGTGCCGATTGGGCTGCAGAGCGTGCATGGCTTCTCGTCCGGATGGGCGAAGCAACGTCTGCGCGCAGCCTCGTTCAGGCCGTCGATGTCGATCAGTATACGCCCGATTTGTACACCTTCGGCATGCAGGCAGCACTTGCCTCGGCAGACCCTGCGGCACTTTGCCCCATGACTGAAGGCGCCGACCGAACCAATCGTGAAACATCATGGACGCTCGCACGCGCCATCTGCTCCGCCTTCTCCGGTGAGTCCTCGTTGGCATCGGCTCAACTTGACCGCGCCCGCAGTCGCCGTGGCGATACAAATGCCGATGTCCTGCTCGCGGAAAAAGTGGTCGGGGCAGCGTCCAACACGCGACGCGCCGTCACGATCAATTGGGACGAGATTCGCCATATCGACACATGGCGCTACGGGATGGCCACCTCGACGGGCCTCGAAATTCCTGAGCGTTTGCTGCAGTCTGTCGATCCTCGCGTGCGGGCATGGCGCGCCCAGGCACCGCTGCTGAGCTATACGTCGCGTCTTCCTGATGCAGACAGGGCGGCCGCAATGGGCATCTTGTCGAGCGCGGCGCTTGTCGATTTCTACGGTGCGGCAAATGATGAGACGGATCCCGCAGAACAGGGCAACAAGCTGTTTGACCTGCTGCGTGATTCTTATGCAGCTGATGGTGACGACAATCGCGTCGATGCCCTTGGGTCGGTCTGGTCGTTTGAATCACTCGGGGAATGGCAGAAGTACGCGCGGTCCATCGTAACGGCACGGGCGGCAGCGCGGATTGCGCCTTCGGAAGACTTTGCAGACCAAGCCGCACAGATTATTTCCTCAATGCTTTCGGCGGGACTTGATACGCAGGCGATGCGCTGGAGCGGGATTGTCCGGGACAAGGATCTTGATGAGGCTTGGGGCCTGCTTGCAGTTGCCAGCCCGCGTGCGACGGGGACGGTCTCGGAGAGCCAGATCAAGGATTTCGGCAGCGCTTCCGCACAGGATGGCGAGTTGCGCGCGCGGATGCTCTTTGCAGGGCTCGCAGGCCTTGGGCGCGTGCCCAATGGTGAATTGCAGTCAATGGCGGAGTCCTTCTCTGTCCCCATCGGGCGGCAGACCAAATGGAGCGCGGCTCTTGACGAAGCGGTGCGCTTGCGATCGCCGGGAACAGTTGCCGTGCTGTGCGCCGTGGGCCTGCAGGCCCGGCGCTGGTCAGACGTTCCGCCGGATCATCTCTACCGCGTGGTTTCCGCATTGCGGCATGTCGGGCTGGAAGCCGAAGCACGGATGATCGCTGCGGAAGCCATTTCGCGGGCCTGACATGCAGCCCCTTGAGGATTTCTCGCTGATCGCCCGCTTTCTTGAAATGATGGCGGCGGAAGCCGGTGCCGCGCGCAACAGCCTGATGGCCTATCAATCCGATTTGCGCGGTGCGTCCTCGCTTCTTGGCGGGCAACTTCACAGTGCAGACGAAGTGGCCCTCCAGCGCTTGTCAGAACATTGGAGTGAACTCGCAACCACCTCCGTTGCGCGCAAGGCTTCGGCACTGCGTCGGTTTTACGCCTTTCTGGCCGATGAAGGGCACCGCGCGGACGATCCCTCGCACGCCTTGCCAAGACCGGGGCAGGGAAGGCGCCTTCCCAAAACATTGAGCCATGACGATATCGCCCTGCTGTTTGCGGAGCTTGAGCGCCGCAGCAATCAGCCTGCGCCCAAGACGGGCGATCTGCGGCTGAGGGCGTTGCTTGAAATTCTCTATGGATCGGGTCTGCGTGCAACCGAGGCCGTCTCGCTGGACGTTCGCGCCATCGCGCCTGATCGCGAATTTGCGATTCTGAAGGGCAAGGGAGACAAAGAGAGGCTGGTTCCCGTCTCGGAGCGTGCGCGATTTGCGGTGCGCGAATGGCTGGTCGTTCGGCCCGCTGGCTCCAACTGGCTGTTTCCGTCAGGACGCTCGCATCTGAGCCGCGTCCGGCTCTTTCAGATGGTCAAGGAGTTGGCGGGGCAGGCAGGGCTTCCACCCGAGCGTGTCAGTCCGCACGTGTTGCGTCATGCCTTTGCGACGCACCTTCTGGAAGGTGGTGCAGACCTGCGCGCCCTACAGATGCTGCTGGGCCATGCAGACATCGCGACGACCGAAATTTACACGCATGTCGACAGCCGTCGCCTCGTTGAACTTGTGAATGCACGACATCCGCTCGTTGACGCGCGGCGCCGTCGCTCCTAACCGCATTCGCATGGTTGCATTTCTCGACTTCGAAAAGCCCGTCGCCGAACTTCAGGCGCGCATTGCAGAACTGCGTGAGAGCGCAGAGGCGACCAATATCGAACCGGAGATCGCAAAGCTTGAGGCCAAGGCCGACAAGCTACTGCGTGATACCTACGCAAAACTGACGCCTTGGCAAAAGACGCAAGTCGCCCGCCACCCTGAGCGTCCCCATTTCAAGAACTTCATCGCTGGCATGATCGATGATTTCATGCCGCTTGCCGGTGACCGCGCCTTTGGTGACGATCAGGCGATTCTCGGCGGCCTTGGTCGTTTGGGCGGCCGTCGCGTGATGGTGATCGGCCATGAAAAGGGCGATGACACCGCAACGCGCATCAAGCATAATTTCGGCATGGGCAAGCCCGAAGGCTATCGCAAGGCGATCCGCCTGATGGAGCTTGCTGATCGCTTTGGCGTGCCGGTTGTGACCCTCGTCGATACGTCAGGCGCATTTCCCGGTGTTCAGGCTGAGGAACGTGGTCAGGCGGAAGCCATTGCGCGGTCGACCGAGAAGTGCCTCTCGCTTGGCGTCCCCATGGTCGCAGCCATCGTCGGCGAAGGCGGGTCGGGCGGCGCAGTCGCGCTGGCGGCCGCAAATCGCGTGCTGATGTACGAACATGCGGTCTATTCGGTGATCTCGCCCGAAGGCTGCGCGTCGATCCTGTGGCGAACTGCCGAAAAGGCGGCGGATGCTGCAGAGGCCATGCGAATCACGGCGCAAGATTTGAAGACATTGGGTGTCGTGGACGAAATCGTGATCGAACCGGCTGGCGGTGCACATCGTTCCGGCGATGTTGCGATTGCCTCGCTCGCATCGGCCATCGGCAAGTCACTGGATTCGCTTGGGGCCTTGAACCCAGATCAGTTGCGCGCCGACCGACGTCAGAAATTCCTTGCGATGGGCAGCCTCTGATACCAGCTTGATCCCATACCCGGCGTGTGTCCGGAATAGGGAGTTTGGTAGATGAAGAAGTGGCTTCTTGCGGCAAGCGCGCTTGGGCTTGTGATCGTACAGGGCGGTGCGGTCCCGACAGTCGCGCAAACAGCACCCGCCGCTTCTGTTCCACAGTCGATATCGGCAAAAGACAAGGCAACTGGCGCCAAGGCGCATCCGCAGTTGCTTGCGGAATTCGGCGGTCTCTACGAAGGCCCGCAAGCCGCGTACGTCACGCGGATCGGCCAGTCGGTTGCGGGTCAGTCCGGATTGGCGAACAAGCCAACGGAATTCACGATTTCGCTGCTCAACTCGCCGGTCAACAACGCCTTCGCAATTCCCGGCGGCTATGTTTACGTCACGCGCCAGTTGATGGCACTGATGAACAACGAAGCAGAGCTTGCCTCGGTGCTGGGCCATGAAGTCGGCCATGTCGCGGCGCGACACTCCCAAAAGCGCAACAGCCGGGCGACGCAGGCCGGGCTGGGCGCTGTTCTGGCGACGGTCCTTGGCGGGGTTCTTCTGGGCGGAGACGGCGCCAAGCTGGGCCAGCAACTCGGCGGTGCCATCGCGCAGCGCTACGTGCTGAGCTATTCGCGCACGCAGGAGTATGAAGCCGACGATCTGGGCATCGTTTATCTGTCCAAGAGCGGATATGATCCAATGGCGGCCTCAACAATGCTTGCTTCGCTGGCCGCACAGACGGCACTTGATGCCCGCCGTGCGGGTAAAAGCGAGAAGTCGCTGCCGGAATGGGCAAGCACTCACCCGGACCCGGCAAGTCGTGTGGTTCGGGCGCGCCAACGGGCAGGGGCCATCGCCGCCAAGGGCAAGGCCACCAATCGCGAAGCCTTCATCCAGATGCTCGATGGCATGCTCTACGATGACGACCCCAAACAGGGTGTCATTGAAGGCAGTTCATTCCGCCATCCGGAGCTAAAACTCGGCTTCAATGCGCCGTCTGGCTATGTGATGGTCAATGAACCGCAGGCCGTATCGATGAGCGGCACGGGCGGGCAGGCGCAGTTTTCGGGTGCTGCCTACAATGGCGACATGGCCGCTTATATCGACGCCGTCTTCAAGGCGGTGGGCGGAAACCAGTCGCAGGTCAATTATGGGTCGATCCAGCGCACGACCATCAACGGCCTGCCTACGGCCTATGCCACGGCACGGGCGAACACTCAGTCGGGGCCGGTTGATGTCACCGTCTATGCTTATGAATTCGGGCCGACGAGTGCGTTCCATATCGTCGCGATCACGCCAGTCGGTGCAACGACCTTCAATTCGCTGTTCCAGAGCGTGCGCCGTTTGAGCGCGAGTGAAGTCGCGGCCATCAAACCGCATAAGATCGACATCGTGACGGTGCGTTCGGGCGATACCGTTAAGTCCCTCTCCGAGCGGATGTCCTACCCTGACTATAAGCTGGAGCGCTTCCAGGTGCTGAACGGCCTAGGCGCCAACGATACGCTCAAGCCGGGGCAGAAGGTGAAGATCGTCATCTCGGGTTGACCAAACGAAAATGGGCGGCAGGTTTCCCTGCCGCCCGTCTTTTCAGTCGCGAACGACGTCTAAGGTTTAGACCTTGACGCTCTGTTCAACGGTCGTGAACGTGTTGTTCAGCGTGGTGCCGAGGGCATCCATTGCAGCAATCGCGGCAACCGCGATCAGGGCCGCGATGAGGCCATATTCAATAGCGGTGGCGCCCTTGTTGTCGCCGAACAGCTTTCGTGCAAACTTAATCATGTAAGGTCTCCGTTTTTCCCACTTCCCGGCCAGCGTGAAGTACATTCGCGCTGACAAACTCGCTTTAGGCGAAACGGTTTATCAAACCGTTAAAGCCCGTCGCGCGGCCTTTGCGGCGCTACGATACGGCGAGATATTGCTGAGAGATCATGTTCCACATATCGACAACGGTCCCGGCAAGGGCGTTGAGCGATGCCATGATCCCGATGACGATCAAGGCCACGATCAGGCCATACTCGATCGCCGTTGCGCCTTTCTGATCGCGCAATACCCTTTTCAGGATAGTGATACCCATTGCAATTCCCCGGTCTCTACAAGTTCCCCATGGTGCGAATATCCGAAATGGGGTTAAGAAAATGCTCATGGGGGAAACTTACCAAGTGGCTAACCGTCAACTTCTGATCACAGCAGTGGCGCTGATTGATCCTAACAACCTGATTCTCGTGCAGAAAAGGCCGCAAGGTAAACCCATGGCAGGCCTTTGGGAATTTCCGGGCGGGAAGGTGGAGGAGGGCGAAACGCCTTCATCCGCGCTTTGCAGGGAGCTTTCCGAGGAACTGACGATCGATGTCGCTGAGGGGGATTTGCTGCCCTTCGCCTTTGCGAGCGAGCCACTCGGCGAGCGTCAGCTTCTGCTGTTGCTCTACATCTGCCGCACATGGCGCGGCGTGCCGCGTCCTGTTATCGCCGATGAGCTGCGCTGGTGCAGTGTCGATGAGCTAAGCCATCTTGCCATGCCGCCAGCAGACGTACCGCTCGTCGACAGGCTCAAAGAAATCCTTTGACGGGCCCGGCGGGGCGCTTCTCGTCCACTTCCGGGCTCCAGCCCGTCATGTAGATCGGTGCGAAACTCTCCAGAAGTTCCGTCTTGTCAGCCTTGGCCAGAAGGAGCTGATAAACGCTACGGGGCAGAGGCGTGATATGCGGTAGCGCGTTGCCGCTGCCCGTTGCACGAAGATCCTCCAACAAACGGTCGAGCGACGAGTAGTTCACGCAGATGTTGTCCTGATCAGCAACAGGCATGGAAAAGCCCGCGCGAAACAATAGATCACCGGCTGAACGAACGTCGATCTGGGGATGAAAACGGGCAACCGCACGTCCTGACGTTTCCATCTCTGCGGTCTGCAGCATCTGCCGAAAGCCGCCCAGCGATCCGCCGCCCAGCATTGCCCCCAAAAACAGTCCGCCGGGCCGCAGCGCCCGTCGCATCAGAATAAGGGCACCCGGAAGGTCGTGGATCGTGTCGAGCATTCCGCACGCAACAACGAGATCGAATGACCCAGCGTCAACGGGAAGCCGATCTTCATCCGCTACGACGTCGACGTCAGAGCCGTCCACAAGATCACAACAGACGATTTCCGCGCCAGACGGCAAAGTCGCGCCAAGGGCCATGCGGCCATGCCCGATCACCAGCACGCGGCGGATATCGAGCTTCATGAAGATCAGGCGGTCTGCCAGTTCTTCCGCCATGCGATCAAGCAACCATTGCGATCCGGGTTCTGCTGATCTGGCCCTGTGCCGGTTCAAGCGTCTGCGTTCACGAGAGAATATTTCATCGGACATGGCGCGCTTGTGCAACTCGATGCAACAGGCGACAAGGCCCAATGAGTCTGTTTCGTACTCTCGTGGGAATTCCGCTTGATTTCGCGCTGCCGCGCCGCTGTGGAAGTTGCGGAACTGTCGTGGGAAAATCGGGCCATTTCTGCGCTCCATGCTGGCAGTCGCTGCGCTTCCTTCCTGATTTTGGTTGCCTTCAATGCAACACACCCGTGGCAATCCCGGGTGGCGTATGCGCACCGTGCATGGACGCGCCGCCCAGACATGATGGCGTCCTTGCCGCAGTCGATTATTGCGACGTGGCCAAGTCGCTCGTGTTCAAGCTGAAATATGGGCGCAAGCCGGCGACGTCTCGGGTGATGGCGGCCTTCATGTATCGCCATGCGCAACGCCACCCCCAATCTCTGCTGGTGCCGGTTCCCTTGCATCGCTCGCGCCTTTGGACACGCGGCTTCAACCAATCCCTGTCGATTGCACGGTCGCTATCGCGGCTTACGGGACAAGAGGTTCTTCCAAAGGCGCTTGAACGTCATAAAAGGACAGCCCCGCTTGAAGGCCTGGGGCGCAGGGAACGCGCCAAGGAAGTCGCCGGGGCCATTCGCGTTCCAGAGCCCGCCAAGGCACAGATAGGCGGGCACGAGATTCTCCTCGTCGACGATGTCTATACCACCGGTGCAACGGCAAATGCCTGCGCGCATGCCCTGAAGCGCGGCGGTGCCAGCACGGTCCGGGTGATCAGCTGGGCGCGCGTGTTGATGGATGATGCCTAAGCGTTGACTTTTGACCTCGGCCAACCCAACTCAGAGGCCAAGGAAAAGGTCGATGGCAAAAGTTGAAATCTATACCAAGGTGTTCTGCCCTTATTGCTCGCGGGCATTGGCGTTGCTGCGTTCAAAGGGCGTCGAGTTCGAAGAAACAGACATCACGATGGACCCGAACAAACGCGCCGAAATGATTGGGCGTGCCAGCGGTCGCACGACAGTGCCGCAGGTCTTTATCGACGGGCAGCATATTGGCGGATCGGATGATCTGGCAGCGCTTGATGCCAAGGGTGGCCTAGATCCGCTGCTGGCGGCGTGACGCCCGTGAAAATCGCCATTCTCCAGATGACGAGCGGGATTGATCCTTCCGCAAATGCCGAAACACTGGTTTCGGCTGTACATGCCGCTGCAAAGAGCGGGGCCGCCATGCTGTTTACCCCGGAAATGTCCGGTCTGCTCGATTCCAATCGGGAACGTGCCCGTCCGCATATCGTCGCTGAAGAGGAAAATGCCGTTCTCGCAGCGGTGCAAGCGGCCGCGCGCGACGCAGGCATCTGGGTGCATGTCGGATCGCTCGCCCTCAAGGGACCGGAACGGTCGTTCAACCGCGGCTTCGTGATCTCTTCCGACGGAAGCATCCGCGCGCGGTATGACAAGCTTCACTTGTTCGACGTTGATCTGCCGACGGGCGAGTCCTGGCGTGAATCGAACGCCTATGTCCCCGGCAGCAACAGCGTTGTGGCGCAGACTCCCATTGGCACGCTGGGGATGACCATCTGCTATGACGTGCGCTTCCCAGCCCTGTTTCAGGCCCTGTCGGGCGCTGGCGCAAATGTGATTTCAGTGCCGGCGGCGTTTACCGTGCCGAGTGGTGAAGCACATTGGCATGTTCTTTTGCGCGCCCGCGCCATCGAGAATGCCTGCTGGATCATCGCTGCAGCCCAGTCAGGGACGCATGAGGATGGCCGCAGCACCTTTGGTCATTCGCTTGTCATCGACCCGTGGGGCAGAGTTGTTCTCGACATGAAGAACGAGGTCGGCCTTGGTTTCGCCGAGATCGACCTTGCGCAAGTCGAGGACGTACGCAGCCGCATTCCGGTGATTTCACACCGCCGTTCGATCCCCTTTGTTGAGGTTCGTCAGTGATCGTATTCGATTTGAAATGCGGTGCCAGCCATGTTTTCGAGGCCTGGTTCGCCAATTCAGCGAGTTTCGACGATCAGAAGCGGCGAGGCCTGCTGGCGTGCCCTTTGTGCGGAACGGCAGACGTGGAAAAGGCCGTCATGGCACCCAATGTCGCACCGAAAGGCAATCAGCGCGCCGAGACGCTCCCACAAAAGGAAGTTGTGTCTTCCACGCCGGCGACCCAGCCTTCACCGACAGAAGTGAAGGCCTTCATGGAAACGCTCGCCAAAGCACAGGCAGCATTGCTCGAAAAATCAGAATGGGTCGGGCGTGATTTCGCGACCATGGCGCGTGCGATGGATGATGGAGAAATCGATCAGGCGCGGATCCACGGCCAGACCACGCCCGAAGAAGCGAAATCGCTGATCGAAGACGGCATCGGCGTGATGCCGCTGCCTTTTCCGGTCATCCCGCCCGACAAGCAGAATTGACCACGCATTGACCGCACAGGCGCACAAGCCTAGTCAGCGACGCGGCGCACCCGTAGCTCAGCAGGATAGAGCATCAGATTCCTAATCTGGGGGCCACTGGTTCGAATCCAGTCGGGTGCACCAGCTTTCCGGCAACAAGCCTTTAGAGGCGCAAGCCTGCCGTTTCGTCGAAGCCTCCCATCAGATTGAGGTTCTGCACCGCAGCACCGCCCGCACCCTTGCCCAGATTGTCGAGCGCTGCGACCAGACGGATATGGCTGGCATCCTTGCTTTCAAAGACAAACAGCTCAAGCCGATCAGTGTCTGCACATTGCTCAATATGCAGCGCGCCTTCCTCAAAATCGCGGATCAGGCGAACGATCTTTGAACCTTCAAATTGCGCCTCGATGGCATCGCGCATGGATGCTGCGGAGGGCTTGCCGGGCATGGCGGATGCCAGCAGCGGCACTTCAACAATCATCCCGCGATGCGTTCGTGCGACGGAAGGCGCAAAGAGCGGCGGATGGGCAAGGCCTGAATGCTTTTGCATCTCGGGCACATGCTTGTGGCCCATGCCGAGCGCATAAGCGCGCCATGCGGTATCGGTATCGCCAGTTTCAAACTCGGCAATCATCGCCTTGCCGCCACCAGAATAGCCGGACACAGCGTTGACCGTGACCGGCCAATCCGCCGGGATCAGGCCGGCTGCGACCAGCGGCTTGACGAGCGCAAGGAACCCCGTGGGGTAGCAACCCGGATTGGAAACGCGCGTCGACGATGCGACATCAAAGCCGATTTCCGGAAAGCCATAGGTCCATCCGTCAGCCGTGCGATGCGCGGTCGACGCGTCGATGACGCGCGTTGTATCATTGTCGATGAGCGCAACAGCCTCGCGCGCCGCATCATCGGGCAGGCAGAGGATGACGACGTCAGCCGCATTGAGCGCATCACGACGGGCCGATGTTTCCTTGCGGCGCGCGTCGTCTAGCACGATCATCTCAAGCTCTGGCCGCCCGGCAAGCCGTTCGGCAATCTCAAGGCCCGTCGTTCCATGGCCTCCGTCGATGAAGACGCGGGTCACTTCACCTGTTCCAGAAGATCGGTCGGCACATAGCCGACGACATGGTCTTCGGCGCGGAAGCCCCAAGCCCAGCCGCCTGAGAGGTCCACCACCATGAAATATTCGTCCTTCGCGAGAACAGCGCGAACTTCACTAGCGCCATCTGCTTCGGCATGGACCGGCGCGCTCTCACTTAGGCAGCGCATGGCCATGGGACGGGCGTAATGCGGCACGAAGAGCTGACCTGCGAGCGCGAGGTCTGCAAGATCGCCACGTACGGCATGCGTCCGTTCATCAAGCGAAATGGACGGGCCGTCGAGGCTGAAGCTGGTGCGCTGTGCGTTGGTCATGGCGCGGCGCAATAGACGAGCAAGTGCCAGTTGCGCAATGGTGTGCGCTCTGGCCGCGTATCAGTTGGCTGCATAGCGCCGCTTGAGAAGCTCGAATACCGCCCGCATGCCCATGGCTTCGCCGCCTTTGGGACGCCCCGGTGATCCGGCTGGCCTCCATGCAAAGGTATCAAAATGCAGCCACGGCGTTTTTTCCGGGATGAAGCGTCGAAGGAAGAGTGCCGCCGTGATGGCACCAGCCATGCCGCCCTCGGCCGAGTTGACCATATCCGCGACATCAGACTTCAGCATATCGTCATAACGATCCCAGAGCGGCATCCGCCATGTCGGATCCTGAACGGCGGCGGATGCCGTCGCGGTGTCAGCGGCAAGCGGCTCATCGTTCGAGAACAGGGCAGGGAGGTCCGGCCCCAAAGCCACGCGCGCGGCGCCGGTGAGCGTCGCAAAATCAATGATGAGCTCCGGCGCATCTTCCGCCGCCTTCGCGAGCGCGTCGCCAAGGATCAGGCGACCTTCGGCATCTGTATTGTCAATCTCGACGAAAATGCCCTTGCGGCTCTTCAGAATATCGCCGGGCCGCAATGCCTTGCCTGAAATGGCATTTTCAACGGCGGGCACGAGCAGATGGAGCCGCACAGGCAGGCGCGCCTCCATGACGAGCCGGGCAACGGCGATGGCATGGGCAGCGCCACCCATGTCCTTCTTCATCAGCCGCATGAAGGAGCCAGTCTTGATGTTGAGCCCGCCAGAATCGAACGCCACGCCTTTGCCGACCAGCGCAACACGTGGATGCTCCGGATTGCCCCAGACGAGTTCGACGAGGCGCGGCGCGCGATGCTTTTCGGCAGCCTGCCCAACCGCCTGGATCATCGGATAGCCCGTTTCCAGATCATGCCCCTTGGTGACGCTCAGCTTGGCATCGAATTCGCGTGCGAGCGCTTCAATGGTGGCTTCGATTTCCGCCGGGCCGAAATCTGCGGCGGGCATGTTGACGAAATCGCGGACGAGGGCCGTCGCCTCTGCCTGACGGGCCTGATCTGCCACTGCTCCGGGTTCACTCGTCAGCAGGATACGATCGCCAACCACGTCCGCCTTGGAGAGGAACTTGTCGAAGCGATAATGCGCGAGAAGCCAGCCAAAGGCGCCAATGCCCGGCGTTTCTGTCGCGAGCCGATACATGCCTTCGGGGAGTTTCTGAGCCGCAGGCGCGAGGTCCCAAACCGAACGCACGTCGGCGACCCCCAGAGCGGCACTCCAGTCCCCCGGCTTGTCGCCCGGAAGGATGACGAGTTCGCCCGGTGCGGCGGCGAATTTGGCGGCCTGCGCTGCCGCACGTTCGCGCTCGGGGAGGGACTTCAGCCATTCATCGCGCCCCGCCTTGGTGACAAGCGCAATACTGCGTGCCTCCTGTCCCTGGTCAGGCTGGATTAGGTGCGCAAAGCGGCTCATGCTCAAACTCCTTCAACTGCCATGATCGCTGGCAGTTGAAGGGGGATTTTGCAAGCGTGTGTTGGCCTCAGGCTGGCACGCCATAAAGATCGTGCTCGTCGGCATCCTCGATGATGACCGGCACGATGTCTCCGGGCGAGAGATGCCCGGCATCACGCAGGAAGACATGGCCGTCGATCTCGGGCGCATCGGCCTTCGAGCGAGCATTTGCGCCACCATCTTCATCAACGATGTCGATGATCACATCGAGCGTGCGTCCTATTTTCGCTTCCAGCTTGGCGGCGGAAATTGCGGCTGTCCGCTCCATGATGCGGGCGTAGCGTTCTTCCTTCACCTCTTCCGGAACAGCGCCGGGCAGGGCATTTGCGGCAGCGCCTTCCACGGGTTCAAAACGGAAGGCGCCAACCCGATCGAGCTGTGCTTCATCGAGCCAGTCGAGAAGATACTGGAAGTCCTCCTCAGTCTCACCGGGGAAACCGACAACAAAGCTCGAGCGGATCGCGATGTCCGGGCAAATTTCGCGCCACGCCTTGATGCGTTCAAGCACCTTGGCTTCGTTCGCCGGGCGCTTCATCGCCTTGAGCACGGAGGGCGCGGCATGCTGGAACGGAATGTCGAGATAGGGCAGCACCAGCCCTTCCGCCATCAGCGGTATGACCTGATCAACATGCGGATAAGGATAGACATAGTGCAACCGCACCCATGCGCCGAGCTTGCCCAGTTCGCGGGCGAGATCCGTCATGTGGGCACGGACGTCATGGCCTTTCCACGGCCAAGCCTGATGCTTCAGGTCGACGCCATAGGCCGACGTATCCTGGCTGATGACCAGCAGTTCGCGCGTGCCGGCTTCCACCAGCTTTTCTGCCTCGCGCAAAATGGCGTCAGGCCGCCGCGAGACGAGATCGCCGCGGATCGACGGAATGATGCAGAAGGCGCAGCGATGGTTGCAGCCCTCGGAAATCTTCAGATAGCTGTAGTGACGCGGCGTGAGCTTGAGGCCTGTTTCGGGCACCAGATCAACAAAGGCATGCGGCACCGGAGGGGCGGCCTCGTGGACGGCTTCTACAACAGCCTCATATTGATGCGGACCGGAGATCGCGAGCACCTCGGGGAAGCGCGCGCGGATCACTTCGGCTTCATTGCCCATGCAGCCCGTCACGATGACGCGGCCATTTTCGGCAATGGCCTCACCAATGGCTTCAAGGCTCTCTTCCTTGGCGCTGTCGAGAAAGCCGCAGGTGTTGACCAGCACGACGTCTGCGCCTTCATAATCGGGCGACAGGCCATAGCCTTCGGCACGCAACTTGGTGAGAATCCGTTCGCTATCGACCAATGCCTTGGGGCAGCCGAGCGAGACCATGCCGACTTTCGGCGGGGTGGGGAGCTTTGTCGTTGTCATGATTGGCGCGGCCCTTAACGGAACCGCGCCATAAAGTCACGAAAAAGCAAAACCGGCTTCAGGCGCCGATGCTGTTGAGCCCGCCAAGATAAGGCTGGAGCACTTCCGGCACGGCAATGCTGCCATCTTCCTGCTGATAATTTTCCAGCACGGCGACGAGCGTGCGGCCAACCGCAAGGCCAGATCCGTTGAGGGTGTGCACGAAACGCGTGCCCTTTTCGCCCTCGGGGCGGAAACGCGCGTTCATGCGCCGCGCCTGGAAGTCGCCGCAATTGGAGCAGCTCGAAATCTCGCGATAGGCCTTCTGGCCGGGCAGCCAGACTTCAAGATCATAGGTCTTGCGTGCAGTGAAGCCCATATCGCCTGAGCAGAGCAGCATCCGCCGGAAATGCAGGCCAAGCCGGGTGAGGACGGTTTCAGCGGCCCCGGTCATCCGTTCATGCTCCGCGTCGGACGCATCCGGCGTGGTGATGGAAACAAGCTCCACCTTCTCAAACTGGTGCTGGCGGATGAAGCCACGGGTGTCGCGCCCGGCAGACCCGGCTTCCGAGCGGAAACACTGGGTGAGCGCGGTCAGGCGCATCGGCAGTTCGCTCTCGGCGAGAATTTTCTCACGGACCATGTTGGTAAGCGAGACTTCCGCCGTCGGGATAAGCCAGCGACCATCGGTAGTGCGGAACAGATCTTCGGCAAATTTGGGAAGCTGGCCGGTGCCAAACACAGCCTCGTCACGCACCATCAACGGTGGTGCCACTTCCTCATAGCCAAATTCACGCGTGTGCAGATCAAGCATGAACTGGCCCAGCGCACGGTTCAGCTTGGCGACACCGCCGCGCAGATAGGCAAAGCGCGCGCCGGCGACATTGGCGGCGGTCTCGAAATCAAGGCCGAGCGATGGATCAAGCCGGTCATGCTCGAGCGCCTCAAATGCAAAATCACGCTTCGCGCCGCTGTCCGAGACAAAGACATTGCCATGTTCGTCCGCACCGGTCGGAACATCAGCCACCGGCAGGTTGGGGAGGGCGCAGAGCAGATCGCGCACTTCGGCGCTCAAATCCTTTGCTTTGCCTTCAAGAGCCGGAAGCTCTGCCTTGATGCCGGAAACTTCGGCCTTGAGACGCTCGGCCTCTTCCTTGTCACCCTTGCCCATGGCGGCGCCAATTGCCTTTGCAGCCGCATTGGAGCGCGCCTGCAGCTCTTCAGACTCACGGATGGCTGCGCGTGCAGATTCGTCTTTTTCAAGAAGCAGGGCAGAGGCGGGGGCGAGCCCGCGACGGGCAAGCCCGGCATCAAAAGCGGCGGGGTTTTCGCGGATGAAGCGGATATCGTGCATGAAGCGCGCTATGGCGCGGGGAAACCGGCTTGCCAAGGGCAAAGAAAAAGGACGCTGCCGGGTCGCAAAGCAGCGTCCTTATTAGGTTTGACTACGGTTACGCTACCTTACGCTACACGGAACTCTTCTTAACCTGCCGACCGGCGCGCGCGCGGGCAACAAGGCCTGCTGCCGCACCACCAAACAGCAGCAGCATCGGCGGCGCAGGCACATCATTGCCGCTCGAGCTGGGCGGGGGAGGCGGCGGGTGATGCCCCGACGATCCTGATGAACCGGTCGAAGTCGACCCGCCAAAGCTCGACGACGTGCTCGTCGAAGAGCTTGTCGAACTGCTGGTCGAGGAACTGGTGGACGAGCTTGTCGACGAACTGCTCGAGACATTGCCCGAAGAGCTACTTGAAACATCACCCGACGAGGTCGACGTGCTCGAAATGGTGCCGCTCGACGTGGACGTCGAAGAGCCCCCCGTAGACGAAGTGCTGGAAACGGTTCCCGATGAAGTCGACGTCGAGGAGCCGCCTGTTGATGATGTGCTCGATACCGTACCTGAAGATGTTGAGGATGTGCTCGAAACCGTCCCCGAGGATGTCGACGAAGTGCTGCTCACCGTGCCCGACGAGGTGCTGGTCGAAAGACCGCCCGTCGATGACGATGACGACGTCGAGGAGCCGCCCGAGCCGCCGGACGAGGTTGATGTGGAACCGCCACTGCTGGTGGATGAAACGACAATGCTGCCACCGCCGCTCCCCCCGCCATAAAATCCGCCCGAGAAGAAGCCGCCGCCAAAACCACTGCTGCCGCCAATCACGATCGGCGTCGAACCGCCACTGCTGCTCGAAACCGGCGAGGCTTCTGCAAGGCGCGAGCGCATGGGTGCGGGGTCTGCTGCTGCCAGCGTAATCGTCTGCGGCTGGCACGACACCGTCTTGGTGGTCGTGACCCGACGGATGCGCTTTACCACGCGACGGGTCGGCTGCGCCGCGGCATAGCGCATGCGATGCGGCTTCTTGACCTTGGGAGCCGCCGCATAGTGTGCGCGGGTCGGCTGGGGCTGCGTGGCATGCATCGCGCCGGCGCCGATTACGGCCCCTCCGCAAGCGCAAGCACAAAGTTTGGCGAGTGCCATTCTGACAGACATGCCTGTTCAACCCCTGTAATACACACCGGCGCCAAGAGTTACGATTGGCGGTTCGGCTCGTTTGATGAATCGGAATTGCGCTGCGACCTGCGACCCCGCAACCGCTTTAACGCTATTTTGGCTGTTTTTCATCCCAAGAACGGGCCGTGCACAAAAACACCTATGGTTAATGTGCCAAAAAGGGTCTGTTTTGGATCAAAGAGCCGCTCCACCTCATCGGCACCCGCAACCGGACAACGTCATCCACGATCTTTCCCGCACCATCGATTCGGCGCCTTGTGCCGCCGATTAGGCCACATTATACGCCGCGCACCCGATGCCTTCATGTCGGATATGTCTGGGCGCGGTGCTGGGAGTTGTGAGTATGTCGAACGCGGTCAGCGGCAATGTCAGAGTGGACGACAATCTCGACGCTGCGGAGGCGGAATACCGCCCCAGTGAAGACGAGCCTTTCATGAATGCCCGCCAGCTTGCCTATTTCAAGCGCAAGCTGGTCGATTGGAAAGAGAGCATCTTGCGGGAGTCGCAGGATACTTTGAACACCCTTCAGAACGAACCTCTTCGCGAGCCGGACCTGACGGACCGCGCCTCGAGCGAAACCGATTGGTCGATTGAACTGCGCACGCGTGACCGGCAGCGCAAGCTCATCTCCAAGATCGACGCAGCGCTTCGCCGCATCGAGGAAGGGGAATATGGCTATTGCGAAGTGACCGGCGAACCGATTTCGCTTGGGCGCCTTGAAGCACGGCCTATTGCAACTATGACCGTAGAGGCGCAGTCTGCGCACGAGCGCCAGGAAAAAATTTCGCGCGACGAATAGCGATGACGACGAATAACGCCGCATTTACTCTTTGACAGGAAATTTGGGATATCGCGTCGCCATGGTCAGCCCTGCAGACTCTGTGAGTAAAGATGACGCCGCATCGCGCGGATTGCGCAGCGAGAGCCGCGACAGCCTTTTCCTGCTCGGGAAAATGGGCGTCGAAGGCGGCGTGGCGCTTGAGGCGATCCGCATCCGCAATCTCTCTCCCACCGGCATGATGGCTGAAGCGCCGACCCAACTCGCGGTCGGCACGGCTGTGCGCGTCGAACTGCGCAATCTGCCGATGGTTTCCGGGCGCATTGTCTGGGCGACCGACGGCCGCATGGGCGTTGCGTTCAATTCCGAGATAGATCCGCAAAAGGCGCGGCAACCGGTTGGAGTGGCGGAAGATCCTTCGCCCTCGTTCATCAAGGTTTCGCCCGGACGACGTCCGGGACTCAAGCTGTCCTGAGACCATAGTTCAGCCTCAGGGCAGCTTGTCCTGAGCGCTAACCTTGCGCCAGTTCTTCCTTGATCTTCAATTTCTGCTTTTTGAGTCGACTGATCATGATCTGATCAGGATTGGGCCGGAGATTCTCTTCGTGAATCTGCTGGTCCAGCAACGCGTGTTTAGCTTCAAGCGAGAACACATGGTTATGCTCCATCTGCGACTCTCCTTTGTTACAACAGCATGACGAGTAGAACACGAAATGCGGGCCTTGTCTCGCTTAGAATGCATCACATGCGACGTTAGGCATATTCCAGCCGACGAACTGTATTTTGGCCGGTTTCCGGGCGCTTGTGATTGATGCCGAACGGCGATACGCTTTGGTTTCAGGAGGCCTCATGGAACCACAACTGCTTCAGTCCCGGCTGGAAAGCTTGAAGATTGAGCACCGCGATCTCGATGCCTCCATTGATGCGCTGGTGGCAGGCGGTGCCAATGACCAGTTGCGCCTTGCCCGCATGAAGAAGCGCAAGCTCTTCCTGCGCGACGAAATCACGGCCATCGAATCCCAGCTTATCCCGGATATCATTGCCTGACCGCGCGTTAACGCCGTTTAGGGCTGTTGTGAGTGCCCAAGCCTTGCCATTGTGGCTGCTATGGACGTGGGAGCAACGACCGAGACCGAAATCACGGCAAAGGTCATCGATTCATTATATGTCGAAGCAATGGTGCTTGCTGATGATGCGCGCGCCTATTTCGACAATTTCAGCCGTGAGGAGCGGGAAGGGCTGGCCCCTGTCGCGCGCGTCGCCTTTTCCTGCGAAGCGCTGAAGGTCACGACGCGGCTCATGCACGTGATTGCCTGGCTTTTGGCACGCAAGGCCTATTTCAGCGGTGAGCCGGGGCGGGCATTTGCGCCGACCTCAGATAGTCTGGGCACCGTAGGCCATACAGATGACATCACGCTGGCCGGACTTCCGCCTTCAGCCCGGACGCGGATTGCCGCCAGCATTGATCTGTATGATCGCGTACTCAGGCTCGACGGGCGCCTGCGCGAAGTCCGTGAGGTCGTCAGCCCCGCCCGCAACCTGATGCAACAGCTCGCGCGCTCATTCTGAAACTCAGTTTCCGGACAGGCCGAGCCTCCGGATTGCCCGGAAGGCAAAGGCTTTGGCATAATTCTGGTGAGGATATCGGCCAGGCGCCGAAGGGTTCAGCCCGAAGCGGCGCACAATATGATTGAACCCGCGTGCATCTGCCTCGCGATAGCTCCAGTTGGAACGCCATGTGACTGACATGGAGATCGAGAGATCAGACCCGACCTTCACCCAATGAGGTGATTTGACAGGCACATACACGGCCTCGCCGGGCGAGAGATCAAAAGCTGTGCCCTTGCGCGCAAATTCGTCACGCCAGACGAGGTTCCTGTGTCCGCCCATATGGTAGCGCTCATGGTCAACGTCTGACAGCAACTCATCATCGACGCTGGGAAACACGGTCATCGTCTTCTGACCACGGATCTGCAGCAGAATATTGTGCTCAGGGTCCATGTGATAGGGCGTCACGGCGTTCGGCGAGGAGACGAATATGAAGCCCTGCAGCGTCAGCATCGGTCCTGTGGCAGGTTCGACAAGTGTGCGTAGCGGCGCAAGAATGTCTTTTAGTAACGCGGCATAGGCAGGATCATTCTCGATCCACTTGAGCACCATCCAGGAATTATTTTCCTCGATAGAGCGGATCGTCTGTTCAATGCTCAGGCCATTGCCGGGCACAGCTTCCGGGTCGACACCGACGGGAAGGTTGCCGCTGTTATATTCCACATGCGCAGGATTGATGACCGCAGCGAGCTTTGCGAGCGCCTCCAGCCCAAGCAGCGGATGATCTGCGACCCGATGTGCGAGCTTACCTGATTTTTCGGGATAGAGACTGCCGAAATGCTGTAGCGATTCCGTGTCAAACGCGTTGCCCATAACTCACTCACCCGTTTTTCCGCTGCCAGAAGAGGACAGCGACTTGATTTTGCCCCACATCAACTCAGCAGTCCTGACCATGCGGAACGCGAGGGACCCTCGAAATCCGCGACGGGGCAGGGCCACACGAACCATATCACGCCGTTCCATCCAGAGACTGTTGATCATGGGATGGTTTTCGACCGCACAGCTATCCATCCACGCAAAGGCTGGATCATTGAGCTTCGTCAAATTTGCCTTTTCGATGAGAACACCCGGTGAAAAGCGGGCAAATGCCTCGTCATAGGCAATCTTGAAGGAATAGGCGCCGGGAGGTGCAAGGAAGTTGACGAGCATCGCAATGGTCTGCTCGCCCGCACATAGGCGAAGGATTTCGGCCCGGCCTTGTGCGAGCGCCGCTGTCAGGGCCTCACGGAAAAAGGCCTGAGTCGCATTGGCTCTTGCGAGTGCCGCGCCGCGCTCACCCTTCCATCCTGCAGCTTCCAGCGCCAGAAATTCCTCGATCCACGCCGAAATGTCGGAGGCGCCATGCGACCAATCGCAACGGACTGTCCCGATTTCCGCAAGGCGCTTTTCAAGGCGGCCTATTTCCTTGCGCTTCTTCTTGCGGACGGCGGTTTCCCAGTAACCATCCGGACCACGGCCCCATTGCATGAGCGCACGCGCATATCCGTGAACGATTGACGGACGCCGTTTCAGGTCGAGCAACGCACGCGTGGCACGGGTGTCGCACGGCAATTCGCTGAAATAATAGATGAGCGGGCCGCCTTCCGCGCCGTCCAGATGATTGAACAGCGCATCCCAGGCATCAGCCTCTCGGCCCTTGCGTATCAACGGAAGGCCAAGAAACTGGTTGTGGTGCAGCCAATTCTGCCAGGCGGGTAGCGGCCAGCGCCCGTAGCGACCATCCTTGTGCAGCAGGAAGATGGCATCAAGAGCTTCACCGGACAGACGGACTGCCATGAGGACGAGGCTTGCAGGTTTCGACAGATGGCGAAGGCTCGCCTCGACAAACCAGCGTTCGGCAAAGCTGTTCGGGTCAGACGCGTCTTGGACCAGCGCATCCCACTCAGCGGAGAACGTGAGGGAAATGCTGGCGGGATCAATTCGCTCGACTGTCGCCGCCTGCGCCGTGCAAGCCCGGGACGCCATCAGATTCTCTCCAGTTCCCCGATCAAGTCGGTGTACCGGACAGGCGTGATTCCGCGCCGTGCGAATTCATTGAACACCTTGTCCCACCAGCCCCAGAAGGCTCCAAGATCCTCATCGCTGCGCACATAGGGCGTATAGCCCGGGACGACCGAGGGCGTATGGAAAGACAGGCTGAAGATGTCGATGCCCTCGCCATCCAGCACGGCAATTGCCTCCAGCGCTGCTTTGACTGGCGTCCCCTCAGGGGTCAGCGGCACACGCGAGAGCAGACCCGTGCGGGCGTAAGTTCCATGAAACGGAAGATATTTGTAAAGTGCCGGGACGTTGCGAAGCAGCCCCGTCCAGCTTGCGGTGAGCGGAAGCTCGATTATGCCCTGTGGCGTCTTCCACGGCCATGCCGGGCAATCCGAGAAATCGGGTCCGCCCTGCGCGCGATAGTCAAACAACGCGCGAACAGAGACGTCCATGCGATAGCCCTGTTCGGCCAGCAACTCCATCGTTCGCGGGCCAAGACCATAGCGCCCGGCGCGATAGACAGTTGGCCGCACGCCGGTTGCCTGCTCGATCTGTCCTGTCAGCGCGGCCAGCTTTTGGCGCTGCAATTCAAGCGGCAGATTGCCGGTATAACTGTTGAGATCGCTAACCGTTTCATCAAAGGGCGGGTTGACCCAGGGATGAAGCTGCGTGCCGATATCGCATGCGCCTGACCCTGCCAATTCGCGCATGACCGCGCCGCTCGCGGCATTTGCCACCACCGGATAGTCGCAAAGATAAACAGGTATTGCGCCCGCCTCGTTCAGTCGTCGCGTTGCATCGGGCAGCGCCGTGATTGCTGACGTTGAGGTTGCATCTCGCCTGAACCGTGCAGACCAGTCAAATTCCTCCTCCGCATCGGCAAAGACGATAAAGCGCTTGCCGAAATCGCCGGACAAGCACAGCCGATCCCCAGCCCGGAATGGCTGGTTCGCCGGGCAGGCATCAGCATGATGCTCGCCTTGCGGCTCAATATCGGCTTCGGTTCCCATCCGGCGTCCCTTACGCGCGCCGCGCTAAGGATTTGCTAATCGCCCAGACAATCAGCACTAGGTGCGGGTGATCATCAAAACGCCTGCCATCGTCTGCGCAATACGTGCTCATGGAGAACATGGTGCCATTGTCCGCGTCATGACGCCAGAGCATGGGCTCATCGCAGGTTATGTCCGTGGTGCAAAATCGCGCACCATGCGCCCGGTTCTCATCGCTGCAAATGACGTCGAGGCGGAGTTTCGCGTCCGCGTGCCGGGGCAACTGCCGAGCCTCACAGTGGAGTTGCTTAAGTCGCGCGCGCCGCTTTTGGGCGAGGCCTTGTCTGCGGCGGCGCTCGAATGGGTAACGGCGCTTACGGCCAGCACCTTGCCAGAAGAACATCCTTATCCCGCGATTCATGAGGCGCTTGATGGCGTTATATCGGCCATCGAGATGGCGCCAACCGCCCGGCGCTGGGCGGCGGCTGTCGGCGCGTTCGAGCGGCTCGTCATGCGATCACTGGGCTATGGCGGAGAGATGCCTTCCATGTCGGAAGATTGGGATGCCGTGTTGGCAGGCCTTCAAGTCAATGGCGTTCAGCTCTCGCGCCACATATTCGTTGATCGCAAGGCAGACATCCTCTCGGCGCGCGAGCGAATGGTGGAGCGCCTGAAAAGGGCTGTTGCCTAATCGCGCACTTCGCGCCATTTGCCGCCGCGAAACGGAGATTTGAAGACCATGCTAGTTGCCCTGCTGCCCGGAGACGGAATCGGACCTGAAGTTATCGTACAGGCACGGCGCGTGCTCGATGCACTGGCCATTCCGGGCATGACCTTCGAGGAAGGCCTGGTGGGTGGTGCGGCCTATAAGGCAGTCGGTCACCCGCTGCCGCCGGAAACCGTCGATCTTGGCAAGCGTGCCGACGCTATTCTGTTCGGTGCCGTTGGTGATCCCGATTGCGACGCACTTGAGCGGCATTTGCGGCCAGAACAGGCAATCCTTGGCATCCGCAAGGTGCTGGGCCTGTTTGCGAACCTGCGCCCGGCCAAGCTCTACAAGGAACTGGCAGATGCCTCTGCGTTGCGCCCGGAAGTGGCAACGCAGATCGACATGGTCATCGTCCGGGAGCTCAACGGCGACGTCTATTTTGGCGAAAAGGGCCATCGCAAGACGGCCGATGGCCTGCGCGAAGGCTATGACGTGATGTCCTACAATGAAGACGAAGTGCGCCGCATCGCGCGCGTCGGCTTTGAAACCGCGCGTGCCCGCAAGGGTCGCCTGTGTTCGGTGGACAAGGCCAATGTTCTCGAAACCTCGCAGCTCTGGCGCGACGTGATGATCGAAAAGTCGAAGGATTATCCCGATATTGAGCTGACGCACATGTATGTGGACAATGCCGCGATGCAGCTTGTCCGCAATCCCGGCCAGTTCGATGTCATCGTGACAGGCAATCTGTTTGGCGACATCCTTTCGGATCAGGCCAGCATGTGCGCGGGTTCGATTGGCATGCTGCCCTCGGCTTCGCTCGATTCCAGCCAGAAGGGCCTTTACGAGCCCATCCATGGCTCAGCGCCCGACATCGCAGGGCAGGGCAAGGCCAATCCGCTCGCAACCATCCTGTCAGCGGCGATGATGCTGCGCTACTCGCTCGGTCAGCCCGAAGCCGCAGACCGCATTGAGGTCGCCGTTGCGGCAGCGCTCGCAAATGGCGCGCGCTCGCCTGACCTTGGCGGCACAATGACGACCACGCAAATGGGCGACGCTGTTCTCGCTGTTCTCTGAACGGCCATATTATCGCCTGTTCATAACCTCTTGGCGGAGCGTCTCGAAACGGGACACTCCGTTCCGCAAGAAATGGTTGTGCTTCCCGCCAAATCGGCAACATAGACCCGTTTCGGATGAAAATCCGAAGGGGGAATGGTTGCTTGTTTGAGGGGGAGTAAAATCATGAAAAAGGCAATTCTTGCGACGGCTCTTGCGCTTGGCATGGGGGCCGCGTCACAGGTGCACGCAGCGGCAATCACCTACACGTTGCAAGGCTTTGGCACGGCGACTGCGGGCAATAATGCTTATGGCGGCGCGTTCACGGTCGTCGGCAAGGGCGATACCAACAACTTCCTCCATCCGCCGCAGGCACCCACCGCGAATGTCGTGGTGCTCGACTCGCTGACCATCAACTTCGGGGGAACGACAATCACCTCGATCGATCCGGCTGTTTTCTTCACCAATCCGCCAGCGAGCTATAACGGTTTCAACCTCGTTCAGGGACCAAACATCGCGACATTGCTCGGATTTCGTTTCGTCACGCCGAACACCTATGATGCTCGCGGAGATTTCGGGCCCGCACCCACACTCTTCCAGTTCAGCATGGTCCGGCCCGGTCCGCCCCCGCAGGGGCAGTTCATGCATACCGATGCCGGGCTCTTCCAATGGGGAGCCGTGCAAACGGGCATCTTCACCGCGCAACTTGCCGGTGGCGTTCCTGAACCCATGACCTGGGCCTTGATGCTGTGCGGGTTCGGTTTTGCGGGTGCATCCTTGCGCCGCAACAATCGGATTTCTGCACAGATCGCCTGACGGAATTTCGCAACTCGGCACTCGGAAGGCTCTCAACCAAATAGGTTGGGGGCCTTCATTTTTTGCCATGCGGATTGACCTTCCGGGCGTTCCCGCTGCAAAGCGACCCCATGAAGAAGACCACAGGCCAGAACCGCGCAATCACCACCAAATGGCGTCCTGCAACACAGGCCGTCCGCGGGGGCACATGGCGCTCGGAACATGGTGAGACGTCCGAAGCGCTTTTCCTGACGTCTGGCTATACTTACGACAGCGCAGAAACCGTGGCAGCGCGCTTTGCCGGTGAAGAGCCGGGGATGACCTATTCTCGCCTTCAGAACCCCACCGTGGAGATGCTTGAAGAGCGCATCGCCCTGATGGAAGGCGCAGATGCCGTGCGGTGTCAGGCGACCGGCATGGCCGCCATGACGACGGCGCTGCTCTGTCAACTGCAACAGGGCGACCATGTGGTTGCCGCGCGTGCCGCCTTCGGCTCGTGCCGCTGGTTGACGGACAGCCTTCTGCCCAAGTTCGGCATCACGACGACGACAATCGACAGCCGCGACAATGACCAGTGGAAGGCGGCAATCCAGCCCAACACCAAGGTCTTCTTCTTCGAAACGCCGGCGAACCCGACAATGGACATTGTCGATCTCGAATATGTCTGCGGGCTTGCCAAGGCGCATGGCATCACGACCGTGGTCGATAACGCCTTCGCCACATCAGCATTGCAGCGCCCGATGGATTTTGGCGCCGATGTGGTTGCCTATTCCGCGACCAAGATGATGGACGGGCAGGGGCGTGTTCTCGCAGGGGCTGTTGCTGGCAGCCATGAATTCATCAACGACAAGCTGTTGCCGTTCCAGCGCAACACCGGCCCCAATCTCGCGCCGTTCAATGCGTGGGTTGTTCTCAAGGGGCTCGAAACGCTTGATCTGCGTATTCGCCGCCAGTCTGAAAACTCGCTCGCCGTTGGAAAGTTCATGGAGAACCGGGTCAGCCGGATGCTTCATCCGGGCCTTCCCAGCCACCCGCAGCATAATCTTGCGATGAAGCAGATGTCGGCGTGTGGCCCCATCTTCTCGTTCATCGTTGATGGCGGGCAGAAGCAGGCGATGGCGCTGCTCAACGCGCTGGAACTGATCGACATCTCGAACAACATTGGCGACGCGCGCTCGCTCATGACGCATCCAGCTTCGACCACGCATTATAGCGTGGGTCCCGAGGCACGTGCCGAAATGGGTGTTGAAGATGGCATGTTGCGCCTCAATGTCGGCTTGGAAGATCCGCAAGACCTGATCGACGATATCGATCAGGCGCTTCGTGCTGTCGGGCTGTGATCGCAGCACTCTTTCCTTATGTCGAAGAGACGCGCGGATTCATCGTCCGCGTGTCGGTGAACTACCTGCCGGAACAGTCGCAGCCACAGGGCGGGCGCTGGTTCTGGGCCTATCATATCCGCATCGAAAATGCGGGGGAGATGGCGGCCCAATTGCTCACCCGTCGCTGGGAAATCCGTGATGCGCGCGGCTCGGTCCACATCGTCGAAGGCGAAGGCGTGGTCGGTGAGCAGCCCGTGCTAAAGCCCGGCGCCTCCTATGACTACGTCTCCGGTTGCCCCTTGCAGACTCCTTCGGGATCGATGGTTGGAACCTACCAGATGATAGGGGA
>ENA-UOYA01000841-UOYA01000841.1-activated-sludge-metagenome-genome-assembly--contig:-NODE-841-length-36231-cov-6.352748_pt1 | contig 36231 bp, 20 predicted proteins | sample MGYA00238163_ERZ764804 | MGnify/ENA primary metagenome ERZ764804 (study PRJEB28919, sample SAMN05720223) | activated sludge metagenome | isolation source: Anaerobic digester | place: Hong Kong...
ATAAAACACACCTTCCTCGCACCAAGGCCGTACCAAGGCTGCACCATCCTTGCATGACGCTTGCATCCGCCTCGGACTTTTCTCAAGCCAAGTCTGCTCAGGCCCAGCCTCTGTATCCCGCTCTAATAGCGGGAAACATGCAGGTTTGTTTGGCAAAAACCGAACGGACTTTGGTGCTGTTGTCCCTGCTTAGAGGCAAGCATGAAGCGAAGGAAGAGCGAAGGAAGAGCGAAGAAAGGGAATCAAGAAACCTGTAAATCTATTCTAATCTTTGGTAAGATCAAACTCCAAAATAGTAGGGAGTATGGTATAACCACCGAGTCTGTAACCGGAATTTGTTCGGGACGGAATTTTAAGGGTTATTGTGTAAATTGAAAATTATCATGTATTTTTGTAAATAAGTTGGTTTGAAAAGTTGAATTTACACCAGAATAGTAGAGAAATGCAGATGAGAAAAATATTCGTTTTGTTTTTTAGTATAGCCGGTATTATTACTTTGCAGGCGCAGCATTATACCCTGCACGATATTTTGGGAGGAAAGTTTTCTGCCCGCGGAATAAAACCGATGGAGTCTTCGGCAGATGGGATGTATTATTATCAGACAGATGCCGCAAATACCGCTGTGATCAAGTTTTCGTATGCAACCGGTAATGCGGTGGATACCCTTTTCAATACGCGTAAAGCTCGTGAGTGTACTTTCGATACGTTCGAGGGATTTTTGGTGAGCCCCGATGAAAAGCGAGTGTTGGTGTATCGCGATCGGGAACAGATATATCGACATTCGTTTAAAGCTACCTATTATTATCATGATGTGCGACGCAACTTGGTGCGTAAACTTACCGATAACGAAAGCAAACAGCTAGTTCCTGTTTTTTCTCCCGACAGCAAGATGCTGGCTTACGTGTGTGACAACAATATATGGTTGGCAAAATTCGATTTCGATACCGAATCGCAGGTGACGAAAGATGGTGAATCAAACGCCATTCTTAATGGTACGACTTGTTGGGTGTATGAAGAGGAGTTTGGGGTAACGCGACTGATGGAATTTTCGCCCGACAACAAATTTTTGGCTTTTGTGCGTACCGACGAATCGGAAGTGCCGCAGTATCGTTTTCAGACGTTTAACGGACAATTGTATCCCGATTTTTATGCATATAAATACCCCAAAGCGGGAGAAAAAAATCCGCAAGTGGAATGTCGGGTATTCAATATCGATGCTAAAACCATTCGCCCCATGGATGTGCCTTTGGAAAAAGGAGGCTACATTCCGCGCATAGTCTTCACGAATAATCCCGATCAATTGGCCGTGATGACGCTCAATCGCGATCAGAACCGTTTCGATATGTATTTTGCAAGTCCGCGAACTACGATTGCAAAACTGATTCTTCGCGACGAAAACACGTATTATATCGATTCCGATTTTCTCAAAACCATTCATTTTTTGCCTGACAGATTTACGTATGTTTCCGAAAAAGACGGTTACAGTCACATCTATATTTATGGGTTGACGGGTACGTTGCAGAAACAACTCACCTCGGGGAGTTTTGATGTTACGGATTTGCCGATGGTCGATCCGCAAACCAATACCGTATTTTATGTGGCAGCCGATGAAAGTCCTTTGCGCCGAAATGTATACAAGATCAATATCGATAAAGGTCGCCCGGAAAAACTTTCTTCGAAACCGGGTTACAATGCGGCTTCGTTCAGCAAGAACGGGAAGTACTTTGTAAATCGGTGGTCCGATCTCCATACACCTGCCGTGATTTCGTTGCACGATGCCGGCGGAAAGATGATACGGACGCTAGAAGATAATGCCGATGTAGCACAACGAGTGGTCGAAGCCGGAGTGCCGAGGAAAGAATTTATAACCGTACCTGCTGCCGATGGTATAACGCAGCTGAACGGTTGGATATTGAAGCCGGCAAACGTTGACCCTTCCAAAAAATATCCGTTGGTAATGATTCAGTACGGGGGACCTAATTCGCAGCAAGTTGCCGATCGGTTTGGTATCGATTGGGAATATGCCTTGTTGAACGAAGGGTTTGTGGTGGCATGCGTTGACGGAAGGGGAACGGCTGCCCGAGGAGAAGAGTTCCGCAAGCAAATCTATTTGAATCTCGGTACAGCGGAAGCAGACGATCAGGTGGCCGCGGCGCGTTACCTCGGAAATTTACCCTATATCGATAAAAATTGCATCGGCATTTGGGGATGGAGTTATGGCGGTTACAATGTGTTGATGAGCATGAGTCGCGGTAACGGTGTTTTCAAAGCCGGTGTGGCTATAGCTCCGGTTACCGACTGGCGTTTTTACGATACCGTTTATGCGGAACGGTATATGCGGACACCCCAACAAAATCCGCGAGGATACGATAACGGTTCGGCGGTTAAACTTGCCGATAAGTTGCAGGGTAATTTACTGCTGGTTCATGGTTCTGCTGATGACAATGTGCATTTTCAGCATACCCTAGAATATGCCCGGGCACTTATTGCGGCTGATAAGCCGTTTGAGATGTTTGTGTTTCCCGACAAAGATCATTCCATTTATGGCGGTAATGCGCGTACGTATTTGTATAAAAAGGTGATCGATTTTTATAAAAAGAACCTGTAATTTTTTGTCTCAGAAATTGATGCGTTTTTGCTGCATACTTAAATAATGTGTTGAAATTCGCCGAAAACAATGAAAAATCAGTCTTCCTCTTTTTCCTTAGATGAGCGTAACAAAGCGGGCGATGATGCAATAAACCCGCATTCGTCAGCTCATATAAAAAAACCCGATTGGCTGAAAATTAAACTCGGGGAGACCGAGCGTTTTACGCAAACGAAAAAGATTGTGGAATCGCACGGTTTGCACACCATTTGTTCGAGTGGCCGTTGTCCGAATATGGGAGAGTGTTGGGATAGGGGGACAGCTACTTTTATGATCGGAGGAGAGATTTGTACTCGGTCGTGCAAGTTCTGCAATACGCAGACAGGACGCCCTTTGCCGTTGGATCGGGATGAGCCGGAGAATGTGGCACAATCGGTTAAATTGATGAAGTTGAGGCATGTTGTCATTACTTCGGTCGATCGGGACGATTTGCCGGATTTGGGTGCAGAACATTGGGCGAAAACCATTGAGGCGGTTCGGCGTGAAAATCCGGTAACCACTATTGAAATTCTTGTGCCCGATTTTCAGGGAAGAGTAGAACTCATCGACAAGGTTTGTGCTGCCCAACCCGATGTCATGGCACATAACATGGAAACTGTTCGTCGTTTGACTCCGCAGATTCGTAGTGCCGCCAAGTACGATGTCAGCCTCAAAACGCTGGCTCGTATTGCCGAAAACGGCATTTTATCCAAATCGGGCATCATGGTGGGGTTGGGTGAAACCCGCTATGAAATTTACGAACTGATGGACGACTTATTGGCTGTAGGGTGTCGTTCGCTCACCATTGGGCAATATTTGCAGCCTTCTCGTAACCATTATCCCGTGAGGGAATACATCCATCCCGATACCTTTGATGAATTTCGAAAGATAGCCCTTGAGAAAGGGTTCGACACCGTTGTTAGCGGCCCGCTTGTGCGTTCGTCTTATCACGCAGACATTTATTTTCGCCCGTAAGGAACAAAAGAGGTTGGAGGTTGTTATTATAGCGAGACTGTAGATTGTCTTTTTGTGTGAATATGAATGGTGTACGAAAGTTATTGAAAAACCCTGCCTTCGGGCTCATTCCCTTCCTCGTTTTTTCTTTTCTTGTCGGGAAAATAAATTTAAGGTTGGCTTTGCTCATATCGGCTGCGGTGGCGGGAGCCTCTTTTTTTGTCGTTAAAAAGCAAAGCAGGTTGATTTACGATCTTTCGCTTATCACGTTTATTCTTTCGTTTTTATTATCATTTTTTATTACGCCTCAAATTGACGAATTCAGAACGTTTGTTCTGATAGAAATCATTTTTGTTTTGTCGTTGATCATATCCCGTCTTTCACGTTCGAAAATCATTTTTCGGATGGCAAGGAATCCCAGTCCGGTGGTTAAGAATTATTTGAGCGAATCTTTTCGAGTCGCTTTTCAAACGCAATACGGACTTTCCATCCATCTGCTGTTTGTGTTGGCTTTTTTTATCTTTTCTACGGCCGATACTCCTTTTTTAGATAGATTGGCTGTAAAAACCGTTTTTCAAATTATTCTGATCACGATTATTGTGATGGAGATGATGCGTTTACGCATGCTTGACAGGCAACTCAGAAAAGAAGAATGGCTGCCTGTTGTGAATGATCATGGTGATGTGAAGGGGAGAATAGCCAAATCTGTTTCCAAAGAATTGAAAAATAAATTTATGCATCCTGTGGTGAGGATTGCCTTGATATACAAAGGGAAAATTTATCTGAAAAATCGCGATGAATCCCGTTTGCTCGATCCCGGTAAGTTGGATTATCCTTTTGAGCGATTTATCGATTTCGACAATCTAAATCCTGACGAAGTGGTACGCAACATCATTCGTGAGGAATGCAAAAACGAAAATATTCCGGTTCGGTTTTTATTGAAATATGTTTTCGAAAACGAGCAGGCCAAGCGCTTGATCTTTTTGTATGTTTCTGACATTGAAGAAGAAGAACTGTTTAACAGTATGCATCTTGAGGGAGGAAAGTTATGGACCGAATCGCAGATAGAAGAAAATATCGGGAATAATCTTTTTTCGGAATGTTTTGAATTGGAATACGAATATCTGGAAAATACCATTCTTATGGTTCGTCATTTAAAGCACAAATCGGATTACTCATAATGAGCCCAATAAAAAAGGATCGCATCAAAATAAAAAAATAAGTCGCAGAAAATTATAGGATTGGATTTGTTGCCCTATAGGTATACAAATCCAAAGAGGATGAAATCAGGTTGTGATACACCCTCTTTGTGCATGAGAAAAACAAATCGCTTATAGATTGAACAATCGTTTTAAATGACGGTCGTAGATGTTTTCTTCAACGCAAGAGCCGATGATATCGGCATACTTCTTGAGCAAATCGGTATATTCCGTACCCATCTCGGCTGCCACTTTATAAGCAACATGGATTAACTGACGGAAGTTGGGATTATAATCGGGATGATTGGGAATATGACGCAGCGTATTGGCAAATTTTTCGTTCGACCAACTGTCTACCTCGTTAACAGAGGGTAGTTTAGCCGGATCGATATCAATTACATCGGCATATGGAGCGCACAACTCTTCCCTTCTTCCATATGCATTTGCATATATTTTTTTGGCAGCAGACAATCCGTCGTTTCCTGCAATGGCCAAACCAATCACCTCTTCCAGCCAGGTAGTTCCTGCTGTTTTCAGGTGTAGTCCTTTGTCATATTTGTTAATGATTTTTGCCATGATCGGATAAATGGAGAATTTATCGCTTCCTGAATGTACGCTGAGCTTTAATTCTTCAGGAAGGCCGAATTCTTTTACTGCAAAATCAATGACGAGAACATCTTCTTCGAATTCCTTTGCAAACTGATCGAGATCGCCTACATAATCCACTCCCTTATTGAATCTTCCTGTAAATTTAGGAGCGATTGTTTGGACAGGAACACCTTTATCGGCAAGCATTTTCAGTATAAACAGCATTTCTACCGGTGTTTGAGGTGTTTCCACTTCATCCATGGATACTTCGGTAATAAAATTCCCTTCTCCTTTTTCTTTCTTCAGATAAGCATATATTTCGGATGCTTGTTGTGTTGCAGCCAAAAATTTATTGGCGATTTCTTCCAACAGTTGACGTGTAATTTCCAACGGTTTTGCAATGCCCGGCACGTGTAATTGCCCCATAAATTTTTCGCAGGAAGAAATAAAAGCCTCTATTTCTTCTTTTTTGCTTTCTTTCCCTATGAAAGCAGCTACATCGAGGGTGAAAAAATCGGAAACCTCAACAAAAGGTTCAACGGTTTTCAGATTTATGTGATCCGCATCCACAAAGTAGGGTCCTTTGTAATTTAGTGCTTTTACGGCTTCATCGGCTTCTTTTCGCACATCGGAGGGGTGGGAGTTTACATACATATGTTCCCGATTCGATTTATTCCATACCGGTATAATTTCTAATCCTGCTTGGTTTGCTTTCATTAATGCTCTTAACTGGGCTTTGCCTTCGTGTGAGAATCTGTCGCCCACTCCAAAACTGTATTTTCCTAATTTCATCATGATCCATGTATTTTAGTGAATTTCTAATTTTAAAAATCGAAATAATTTTTCGCATTGTAATACGAAATGTTTTCAACCATCTCTCCCAAGAATTCCATTTCGGATGCCGGAAGCAGACCATTTTCCACATCGTTGCCGAGAAGATTACATAAGATTCGGCGAAAATATTCGTGACGCGGATACGATAGAAAACTGCGGGAGTCGGTAAGCATGCCCACAAAACGGCTCAACAGTCCCATATTGGAAAGTGAAGTCAATTGCGCTTCTATTCCTGTTTTTTGATCGAGGAACCACCATGCAGCACCAAATTGGATTTTACCGGGAACAGATCCATCCTGGAAATTTCCTATCATTGTGGCCACAAGATCGTTGTCTCTCGGATTGAGGTTGTAAATAATGGTTTTGGCAAGTTTGTTGTCTACATCCAATCGGTCAAGAAAACGACTCATGTTTTTTGCAACGGTAAAATCGCCAATGGAATCGAATCCGGTATCGGGCCCCAACTGTTTGAACATTCGGGTGTTGTTGTTTCGGATAGCCCCATAGTGAAACTGCTGAGTCCATCCTTTTTCCCAATCCATCACAGCACCTTCGTATAGCATGGCCGATTTGAATTTAAGAATTTCTTCTTTCGATAGTTCTTTTCCTCCATATACTTTATTAAATATAGAGTCGATTTCTGTTTGCGTGTAAGGTTCGGCATAAAATTCTTCTATCCCATGATCGGATAATTTGCAACCTGCGCTTGCAAAAAAATCGTGACGTTTGCGCAAGGCTTCGATAAGGTCGGAAAATTTGCTGATGGTTATGCCGGAAACTTTGGAGAGTTTTTCCACATATGCGCGGTATTCTGTGGGATTTTCCACCGCCATGGCTTTGTCGGGACGCCATGTCGGCAGTACTTTTACTTCGAAACCTTCTTTTTTCAATGCCAGATGATATTCGAGGCTATCTACAGGATCGTCTGTTGTGCAAACGGTTTCCACATTAAATTTCTTTAATAGTCCACGTGCAGAAAACTCCGGAGTCCGCAGCTTTTCGGTACAAATCTCATAAATCTTTTTAGCCGTTTTCGGACTCAGAATTTCTTCTACTCCAAATGCCGTTTTCAGTTCGAGATGTGTCCAGTGGTACAGCGGATTTCGCATGGTGTAAGGAACGGTTTCTGCCCACTTTTCGAATTTCTCCCGGTCCGATGTGTCTTTGCCCGTACAATAGCGTTCATCAACGCCATTGGTTCGCATAGCGCGCCATTTGTAATGATCGCCTTCGAGCCATATTTGCCCCAGGTTGTCAAATTGATGATCGTTAGCGATGTATGCCGGATTTAAATGACAATGATAATCGATAATGGGCATTTTTGCGGCATGTTCGTGGTACAGTTTTTTTGCTGCATCGGTTTGCAGTAAGAAATCTTCGTGAATAAAACTTTTTTTCATAGACGTATGTTTTTGTGTAAGTAACCGAATGGTTTTTATTTTATAGTAACTGAAACCGGATGATTTAACCGGTTCAGCACTTCGTTGATGCAATTTTCGAAAGTTGCTTTGTCTTTTACCGGTTCCCAATCGAGTTCCCATGTCGGCATGAAATAATAATCGACATATCCGTTTTCCGGTTTGAGTATGATCACATGATTGAGGGGGTCTTCCGTTATTTTTTCGAGTTGCTTTGATTTGTAGAAAACGGCTAATCCCATCATGTCGTTATTGAGGCTTTGTTTGCCGAAAGTTGCGATATATGACCATTCGCCATCCGTTTTGGGAGGTAGGATGAGTGTCGCATTTTCATTTTTAATTATACCGGTGGCTATATTCGCTATATTTTTATCTGTCTTTAGTTCCATATGTGAAGCTCTACTTCCGGCATCAATGGTTATCAACGATTGTAAATTACACGTTGTGCCATTTGCATCCCAGCCGTAATAAGTAGTCATTACCTGGGAACGAATTTTTCCGTCAGCGGGAATGAAGCAGATCACACTATCTCTTTTTTCTACTCTCACGGCTTTGTTTCCATTCCATATAGCGATGGAGCCTATGCCGAGTGATTCTCCTACTTTCATATTGTCCATTCCCCAGTCGGCCATTTTATGATAGTTGTCATAGCCATCAACTCCCACAAAAGGTAATACGATGTGTGGTGTTTTTTTCCCGAAAACATCTACAGCGTTGCGCCAATCCAAATAAAATCGGAAGCCCACTTTATCGCTTTCCCATCCGGGTCCTTCATATTTGATATAATAGGCATGATCGGTAAATCCGTCGGGAACGCGAAGATAATTAGGCTTAACCCACGAAAAACCTCCTTCATATTTGTTGTTTACAAATTTCCCCCCTATTTTATGCGCCAATTCGGCGTATGTGCGTTTTGGATAGGTGTGGGCGAAACCTTTTTTAATGGAAAATACCCTTGTTTCATTTGCCGATAAATCAGCAATCGGGAAAACTGCTTTTTGATTTCCTTTCAGGTCGGAGACCACTTCAATCGGAAGTTCTTCTCCTTTTTCTGTCACAACAACATAATGAGCTAAAGATAGCGATATTTTTTCAATCGGAATCTCTACTATGCAATCTTTCAGGGGATGATTTGACGAATTTTTAACCGTTATGTGCTGAGAATAAATTTCTTGCCCCCAATAGATAGTAATTAAAAGCAAAATTAGTTTTGTCTTCATAATTCGTTGATTGTACTATTTGTATGTTCCTTTTTATATTCACTTGGCGTGATGCTGTATTTCTTCTTAAAGCATTTGGTAAAGTATTTTGTGTCGGAGATACCCAGCATAAACGAAATTTCTTTTACTGTGTATTCTCCGGTTTTCAATAAATCGGTTGCCTTTTGCATCATTGCTTCGCGGATGTATTCAATGGGCGATAAACCGGTTAGTCCTTTTATTTTTTTGAAAAATACCGTGCGGCTCATCCCCATCTCTCTTGCGAGATCTTCAACAACAAAATCATTTTCACCCAGATGCTTTTGTATGAAGTCATCTACCGTTTGAAGAAAATCGGCATCTTGCTTGTTTATAAAATAAGGCAGCGAAGGGGTCTCCATGGTTTCTTTATTGGGCTCGAAATTACTTTTATTACGGTAGTATTGCTGTAATTCATCACGTCTTTGCAATAAATTTTTTATTCTTATCTGAAAATAGGAGACGCTGAAAGGTTTGGTTATGTACTCATCGGCACCGTGTTCAAATCCTTCGAGTTTGCTGTCAATAGTAGTTTTTGCCGTCAATAGCAAAAATAAAATGTGACTTGTTTGAATGTTCTTGCGAACGTTTTCGAGAAATTTGATACCATCCACTTCAGGCATCATAATATCGCTGATAATGAAGTCGGGTATAAGCTCTAGCGCTTTTTCCATGCCTTCTTTTCCGTTGGACGCTTCGTGCACCTCATAATCTACTTCTAAGATGGATTTTATGAATTGTCTTAAATCTTCGTCATCTTCAACAATCAAGATACAGGGCTTTTCGTTTGTTTTTTCGTTTGGGGATATATTTTCATTCAAAATTTCATTCATGAATGAGGGTTTATTTTCCTGTTTTGTTTCCGTTGAGTCTTTTATCAAAACATTGGAATCGTAATGCAATATGCCTTTTTTAAACAGCACCGTAAAAGTTGTACCTTTACCCGTTTCGCTTTCTACCTGAATATCGGCATGGTGTTTATCTGCGAGGTCTTTTACGATAGAAAGCCCGATGCCGGTGCTGGGTTTGCTTTTATCTTCGTTAAACGATTCGAATCGTTTAAACAGTCGGCTTTGTTTTTCTTTATCGATTCCTAAACCGGTATCGGCCACCTGAATGGCCAGTTTGTCGTTTTGGTCGAAAACAGACAAACGGATGGACTTGCCCTTCGGAGTATATTTGAAAGCGTTGGATAGCAGATTTATGAGGATTTTTTCTACTGCTTCCGCGTCTGCCCAAATGATTCCTTCCTCTGTTTTATTTTCAAAAGTATATGTGATATGGTTTAATTCGGCATTTTTTGAGAAAGTGTTGAAAATATTTTCAACGAAAGGTACGATTTCAATTTTGGTAACTGCAAGTGAGGATGATTGTTGAATTTTTTGAAAATCGAGTATCTGATTTACCATATTCAATAGTCGCTTGGTATTTTTCGATACCAGCGTTAATTGTTTTTTTATGGTTTCGGGAGTGTCATTGTTGTGTAAAATATTTTCGATAGGAGAAACGATCATAGTGAGAGGGGTGCGTATTTCGTGAGAAATATTGGTGAAAAAGGTAGTTTTGATTTCGGATTCTTTTTGTTCCAAAATAATTTTATTGCGCATCTCGTAAAACGTGTGCAGTATCTTGAATATAAAATATATTAAGGCAAGGGATAACAGCACATAGATAAAATGAGCCCATGCCGTATCCCAAAAGGGAGGCAACACTTCAATGGGCAATGTACGTTCGTTGTTCATCCAAACACCCTCGCTGTTGGTCGATTTTACATGGAAAGTATATTTTCCTTTCGAGAGATTCGTATAGTTGGCTATTCGATTGTTGCCCGTATATATCCACTCTTTGTCGAATCCGTCTAATTTGTAAGCATACAGAATATTTCCGGGATCAACATAATCCAAGGCGGCAAATTCAATGCTGAAAAAATTCTGATTATGGTTGAGCTCCAATTTTTCCAGGTAGTTGATGTTTTTCTTAAGTGGTCCCTTCGTTGAAATGGGTATTTCCTGATTAAAAATTTTCAATTGGACTAAAGCCAGGTACGGGTTAAATGTGTTGTGTGTGATTTCTTTGGGATCGAAAATGACAATGCCGTGTGAGAAGCCAAAAAGCATGCTTCCGTTATGAATACGACATCGTGAATTTTCAGAAAAACTTTGTTTTTTCATCAAGCGTTTGATCTCACTGAAATTTTCAAAGGTTTCTTTTTGAGGGGTGAATTTAGTGAGACTTTCTTCCGTAGCGATCCAGAGGTTGCCGTCTTCATCTTCCATGAGCGATAGTATAATATTTGAAGGTAATCCGTTTGTCGTGCCAAAGGACTTGAAGGTTATGGGAAATCCGTTTTCGTCGGTTTCTTCTATTTTGCTTATTCCTCCTCCAAAAGTGCCGATATAGGTATCTCCCGATTTTGTGGTACAAATATCGAAAATGTCGTTTGCTCCGATTGAATTGGCTATGTTTTTTCTCAGATAAACACGAAAAACGATCTCTTCGGGTTTGGTGAAATTTTCATCGAACATGATTAAACCCAAGGTTGTTCCTACACATATATTTGCATGCTTGTCGGCAGCTATTATTCTAACTTGAGCTCCCTGTTTTGTGGGATAGTTTTTAAGGTTGTTATTGCAGTTTATTATTTCGGATTTTTCGTCGCCTTTCAGTATCAGATTGAGTCCCCCTCCATACGTTCCAATCCATATATTGCTGTTTTTGTCTTCAAAAATGGAATAAATATTATCGTTGCTCAACGAGAATTTATTATTGGGATCGTGTTGGATATGATGAATTTCGAACGTATCCGGATTCTTTTTTCTCATCAATTTATAAACGCCTTTTCCTTTTGTCCCTATCCAGATGTTTTTTTTCGAGTCTTCCATGATGCAATATGCGCTCCCCGCCAATGAAGGTTCTTTGCCGATGATTCCCTCTTTGGTTAATAGGCCTTTCTTCTGCATATTTTGATCATAGATATGAATTTTTTCGTCTTTAGTCGCAATCCATATATTTTTTTCGGAATCTTGAAAAATAGGGCGCACATCGTTGTTAACCGCCGAATAAATATTGTTATTTGTAAGAATGGTTTTGAACTTGGAATCATAAAAAATCACTTTTTCCAGTCCACACGACCGCGTGGCCAGCCACAGATTTCCTTGTCGGTCTGAGTATGCCGAATGCAGCATGTTTGAAAACATCCAATTTGGAGCGAAAGGTTCATTATAGAACGGTACGAGTTTATCCTCCATTTTATCGTATAAGGAAAACCCCCCACCTCGGGGATGAACCCACAGACGATTTTCCTTATCTTCGAAGATAAAGAAATTTGGAGGGAAAACATTGGATTCTGTACTCTCGATGAGAGGAGTGAAACGGGTATATTTTTTGGCATAAGGGTTAAATTTCGAAACACCCAGCTGATCGGTTTCCATCCAGATATTTTTTGATTTATCGATGTAGGTATTCAAAATTTTATTGGATTTCATGTCGGGAAGAGTTCGACTATCATATTTGTCGATACTTCCGTCAAAAGTATTATAGATCAGGAATCCGTTGTTTTCCGGAACAATGAAAATTTTTTCTGAAGAAATTTTTTTTATGGTAATAATGTTAGATGAAACCGGTATTTTTAATACCGAAAATGTCCCTTTCCCCTTGTTGAATCGCCATATCTTGCCGTTGCTTGAACCAAACCATATTTCATCCTCAAATTCCATTGCTTCAAAAAAAGGTTCGATATTTTTGTATGGCGTATCGGATTGTGGATGAAAATAAAATAGCTTTTGAGCATGGTTGGGAGATAAAAAAGTCAGGCCTTTTCCGGTGAGAATCCATGAATTTCGTTTTTTATCTTCATAAATTGTTGTTACGAGATTATCGGTTAAATTTTGACTTTGGGTATTAAATATTTCGGCTTCAAAGGTGGAGTCGGTAATGCATATGCATCCACTGTCTTCGGATAACAACCAAATTTTTCCGCTTTTTGCAGGAATGATCTGTGAGGTGTAAAATTCCCTGTTTTTGTAATATTCCAGGGAATGAACCCCTGTAAATAACTCGGTTTGAGGATTAAACCGATAAGCTTGTCCATCGTAAGAGAGTGCCCAAATATTGTTGTATTTATCCTCGTAAATATAATCGAGTCGGTTACTTTTTGCTTCAGGATTTGTACTTGGAGACAAACGGTACGTAACGAATTTGTACCCATCGAATTTGCATAAGCCATCCCATGTGCTGAACCACATGAAACCTTTTTTATCTTGTAAAATATCCATTACGGTATGTTGGGGTAAACCTTCTTCTGCACCGTAATGCTCGAAATAACATTCGGATTGGGCATTCGATTTAGCTATATTAACCTGTAAGGCAAGGAGGATATACAGCAACCGGGAAAATAATTTTGTTTTTGCCTTCATATTGGTAATATCAAGCAACAGATAAAATAATTACAAAATAAATAATGTCAAAACCACCATGCATGTAGTCAATATCTATTTATAAATGAGTTAATAGTACAAATATACGTTTATTTGTTTTTTGATGTTCATTTTTTCACTATTTAAAACAAAATGACACCCTTTAAAAACCAATTTATCCCCCTGTATTTTTATTCATTTATATTAATATTGCAACTGTATTTAATAACCGGAGAATTGTGCATAAAGAAGCATTTCGTGAGAGAAAATTTGTGCTAACAGCTATTTATTGCTGTGTTACTTGATCGAAAAACATGATGTTGACAAAGAACTTTTATCAATAAAAATGTAAAATTAAGAAACGCAATTAAAATCAAGAAAGACGAATTAATACATTGCAAATGTGAAAATATTGCATTGATCAAACTTTAAACAGAATTCAAAATGAGAAATATATTGTCATGGCATTTGATTATTGTAGGAGCTTTGTTATCATTTTACAGATGTAATGGAAAAAATAGTCCCCTTGCAAATGATGAGAAAGAAAAACCTATCCGTGTTGAAGAAGAAGCACTTGCCTTTCCGGGTGCGGAAGGTTTTGCTCGTAAAACAACGGGCGGTCGTGGAGGTAACGTGTATTTCGTTACTAATCTTAATGATTCGGGTCCCGGAAGTTTACGAGCAGCAATTCTGTCTTCGGGTCCCAGGTATGTTATATTCACAGTATCAGGTACTATCGAACTTAAGTCGGCGCTAAAAATTACGAACGGTAATATCACTATAGCCGGTCAGACTGCACCGGGCGACGGCATTTGTATCAAAAATTATTCCGTTGAGGTGAATGCGGACAATGTGATTATCCGTTTTTTGCGTTTTCGTATGGGAGATGAATCAGAGCAAGAGGGTGATGCTTTGGGAGGAAGATTTCATAAAAATATTATTATCGATCATTGTTCAATGAGTTGGTCAACTGATGAGTGTGTGTCGTTTTATGCAAATGAAAATACAACTATACAGTGGTGCATAGTTTCCGAAAGTCTGCGAAATTCGGTGCATGTGAAAGGAGCGCATGGTTATGGTGGTATATGGGGTGGTAAATATGCTTCTTTTCATCACAATCTTTTAGCTCATCACGACAGCAGAAACCCAAGATTAGGAGAAGAAGCCGGGAAGGTTTTCGCATTAACCGATTTGGTTGACTTGAGGAACAATGTAATTTTTAATTGGGGAAACAATAGCTGTTACGGAGGAGAAGCCATGAATGTGAATATCGTGAATTGTTACTATAAACCCGGCCCTGCAAGTAAAAACAGAGAGCGGATCATTTCTATCGATAAGAATAAAGATCCTGCCAGCGAGATCTACAATATTTGGGGAAGATTTTATATTGATGGGAATTATATTGATGGAAGCGAAAGAGCAACTAATGATAATTGGACATACGGTGTTTATAATCAGTTTCATAGCTCTTATGGGATAGCTTCTGAAGAAGAGAAAGCTGCTATGAGATTATTGTCTCCTCATCCCATTGAAAATAATGTAACAACTCACACTGCTCAAGATGCATATGAACGGGTGTTGGATTACGCTGGTGCTTCTATGATACGCGATGCAGTGGATATGAGAATTATCGACAACGTTCGTAAAGGAACTTACACGGCAGAAGGTTCAAATGGGAGTACAAAAGGTATAATTGACAGCCAGAATGATGTGGATGGATGGCCTGAATTGAAGAGCACCGATTTGCCTGTAGATAAGGATGAAGATGGGATGCCGGATGAATGGGAGATGAAAATGAAATTAAATCCCAACAAAGCAGATGCTAACAGCAATGATCTGAGTTCTGCTTATGATAATATTGAAGTATATATCAATAGTCTTGTACAACAAATTGTTGACCGGGAGAAATAACCGGAAGATTTAATATCCAAATTAAATGATAACTATAAAAATGAAATTATGAATGGATTAAATGCAAAACTGAAATTCTCCATCAGTTTTTTTCTATTAATTTTTTGTGTGTTAGGTGCCTTTTCTCAGGAGAAAACCTTAACCGGTGTCGTTACGGACATCCATAATGAGCCTATAATAGGGGCTAACGTGATAGTGAAAGGCACAACGATCGGTACGGTTACCGATATAAACGGAAAATTTATCCTTAAAGTTCCTCAGTCGGCAAAAACGTTACAAATTTCATATCTCGGAATGAAAAACGTAGAGCTTCCCATTACCGAAGAGGTATTCAATATCGTAATGGAAGAAGACATCTCGAGTCTTGATGAAGTTGTGGTTATTGGTTATGGTACAACCAAAAAGAGGGATCTGACGGGATCCGTATCTTCTGTTTCGGGTGATCAAATAGCCAAGATACCGGTAACAAATACGGCACAGGCAATGGCAGGCCGATTGGCGGGTGTTCAGATAACTACTGCAGATGGATCTCCTGATGCTCAAATGATTGTTCGAGTGAGAGGGGGCGGATCCATTACAGGAGACAATACTCCTTTATATATCGTCGATGGATTCCCTGTCAATAACATCAACGATATTGCACCTGCCGATATCGAAAGTATAGATGTGCTTAAGGATGCTTCCTCTACTGCAATTTATGGAGCAAGAGGTGCAAATGGTGTAGTATTAATTACTACAAAAAGTGCAAAAGCAGGGAAAACGCAGGTTTCTTACAATGGCTATTTTCAAAGTAAACAATTGTCTAAAAGATTGGAGGTATTGGATCCCTATGAATATGTGATGTATAATTATGAAAAAGCAGCATTAAGCGGAGAGGATGACATTAAAAATTTCGAAAGAACTTTTGGTGTATATGATGATCTAGATCTTTACAAGTACCAAAAAGCGATAGACTGGCAAGATGATATGTTTGGAAATTCCGTTATTTCTCAACAGCACAATCTCAGCATAACCGGCGGGACCGAGAAAACAAAGTTTTCACTCAGTGGTACATACAATAAGGATGGCGGATTGATGAAAAACAACGATTATGGGAGGACGAATTTAAATTTTAAATTAAATCACATAATTGCCAATGGGCTTACATTTGATTTTAATTCAAGATTATCCGATACAGAAATAAACGGTTCGGGAACGTCCGGAGGAACGTATAAAATACGTACAACTCAAGCTGTAACTTCCCCTGCAGTAAGAGGGCTGAGTGATTTTATTGAGGTTGATCTCAATACTTTATCAGAAGAAGAACGCGAAGAATATATCCGAAGTCATTTAACCTTATCTGAACAGGCCGATCAATATTGGAAACGTCAGAACAAGCGGTATTTTTATTTTGGAGGCGGGCTGACTTGGGATATTCTGAAGTCTTTACGATTTCGATCTGAGTTTAATTATGATTATGGTTTTAACGAGGTAAAAAACTATTGGGGGCAATATACTTCTAATGCGTCATATGTTGGAGGGTTACCTCTTGTTGACTGGGAAAAGGAAAACGCAAATTCTTATCGTTTGGCCAATACTTTATCATATACAAATTTATTTGGAGATCACCGTGTAGATGCTATGGTTGGACAGGAATTATATGTTTCGGCGGACAATAACAACTATATGTATGCAACCGGATATAGTGTTGACCTTACTCCGGAGAAAATTTTTGCCAACATTGGATTAGCAGGAGGAACATTGCAATCGACTAGTTATGTTAGTCCTGATTCTAAATTGGCTTCTTTTTTTGGACGATTAAATTATACTTATGCAGATAGATACCTTCTTACATTTACGTTTAGAGCCGACGGTTCATCAAAATTTCCCCAAAACAACCGATGGGGATATTTCCCTGCTTTAGCTTTGGGTTGGAGAATTTCCGAAGAAGAATTTATGAAGAATCAGAATGTCATATCGAATTTAAAGTTGAGGTCAAGTTATGGTGAGGCCGGAAATGACAGAATAAAAAGCACATTATACAAATTAAATTATAAGATACGTACCGATAAAACATATGGGATTGGCGATAAACCGAATTCATATTACGAGTCGACAAACACCCAATTGGCCAATCCCAATCTTCGATGGGAAACAATGATCACTCGTAATGTCGGCTTGGATTTCGGGTTGTTTAATGAACGTCTTAGTGGAAGCATCGATGCTTATTGGAATACGACGAAAGATTTGCTGTTGGATGCTCCTATTGTTGCGCCAGGATACACGACGCAGCTGAAAAATGCAGGACAGACATCAAATAAGGGAATAGAACTGGCATTAAACGCCTATTTGCTCCAGCATAAAGACTATTTTTTCTCTGCAAACTTCAATATCGGATTTAATCGGTCTAATGTAGATAAATTGACAGATGGGATAACTTATCAAGAATATGCGTCAGGATGGGCGGGGACCGATCTGAAAGGATATTATGATTATCTGGTAAAGGTTGGTGAACCGGTAGGTCTTATGCAGGGTTTTGTAACAGATGGCTATTATACAACGGATGATTTTGAAAGTTATGATGAGGCAGCCAAAAAATATGTTCTTAAAGAAGATGTGCCAACTACCGGATTGGTAACGATAAGACCGGGATCATTAAAACTAAAAGATCTTACAGGTGATGGTGTTGTTGATGAAAATGACCGAACAATAATAGGCAGAGCTGCTCCAAAATTTACCGGAGGTTTTGGTTTCAATGGTTCTTATAAAAATTTTGATGCTACTGTTTTGTTTAATTATGTATATGGAAATGAGATATATAATGCCAACAAAATTGCTTCCTCGCAAACCTATCGAACTACGTATTCCAATTTATTGGGATTTATGAATTCGGCTAATCGGTATACCTATCTTGACGATCAAGGTCAATTGGTTACCAATTTGGAAACGTTGGCAGCCATGAACGAAGGTACTCATCCCAAAAAATATTGGTCGCCTCATTGCATAGGCAATGCAACCGTATTTCCTCATTCATGGGCAATTGAAGACGGGTCGTTTCTTCGATTACAAAATATAACGGTAGGCTACACCATTCCTCAACATTTTACCCGAAGATTTGCCTGTAACCAATTCCGTTTATATTGCACATTAAACAATGTATGGATCTGGACAAATTATACCGGTTATGATCCTGAAGTGAGCTCGCCTGTAAGAAGTAGTTCGGTAAGCGGATTAACTCCGGGGGTAGATTATTCGTCTTATCCGAAGAGTTTTTCTTACACGCTGGGTGTAAATATTACCTTTTAAATCAAAAATCAATTAAAAAATAAAGACATGAATAAAATATTAAATACTGCCATAGTGTTTTTTACTTTACTGATTATGGCATCATGTAACGATTTCTTGGATGTGGATTCCCCATCGGCTTTCGATTCGGATTATGTTTTTTCGAACGCTGCCGATGCAAAAAAAATGGTTTTAGGAGTTTATGCTTTATTTTCGCAGGATACCTATACCTCTCGCATGTCGAATGTGTTTATGCAAAATACCGATGTTGAGGCAAATGAGCCTTCGGCAAATCCTGATGGTTCACGTCGTGATGTTTGGTCATTACAAGGCGGTTTGCTACAAAATTTCGGGGATATTTTAAAGTGCTGGAACGATAATTATTTGGCAATAGAACGTGCCAATCAATGTATTGAAGGAATAGAAGCCAGCGAAGAATACAAAAAAGGCAATTCAGATATGAAGATGTTGCTTGGTGAAGCGTATTGTTTGCGTGCCTATCGATATTTTCTGCTATGCAATTACTGGGGGGATGTCCCTTATCATCGTGAATCGGCGAAAGCAGGGATGCAATTGGACAAACCCCGGACGGACAAAAACATCATTTATTCAGGGATGATACAGGATTTGGTCGATCATGAAGAAGAAATGTATTTTGCCGATCAGTACAGTGATGGGATTGAAAGGATGAATCGTGAGTTTTGTTTGGGCTTTATTGCACGCTTGGCTTTGTTTCGTGCAGGGTATGGTATGACGAAAGCTGGTTCTATGAAACGTGCAGATGATTATCTGGACTTGAGCAATGACAGCCTTGCTGTAACCTATACTATTGGAGGGACATCAAAAACGGCACGCACTTCTAACGAATATTATCAATTGGCGAAAGATTATACCCAGAAGCTTATTTCTTTGCGCGGAAGGGAATTGAATCCAAATTATTCTCAAATATTCGAAAATGAAAGTCGATGGATTACTACGGTTAACGATGATGTTCTATATGAGGTTGCGTTCACAAATACAAATGGTGGAGGTGATGTGGGTTGGTGTATTGGGGTAACGGTTTCAAACAGTTCTCAGGGAAGCGGTAGTTCATATATTTGTTTCACTCCAACTTATTATTATTCGTTTGACGAAAAAGATCGTCGTCTTCCAATAACCATTGCAATGGTGAACTATTCATCAGACACACAACAAAACATGAATAGTATAACCAAGATGACGCCGGGTAAATGGAATCGATTGCTGGTACCGGCAAGTCTGGGACCTTCTTCTTCCAAATCAACCGGAATTAATTGGCCTTTGATGCGATATTCTGACATTTTGCTCATGTTGGCTGAAGCTGAAAACGAGTTGAATGGACCAACCTCACTGGCGAAAGAAATGTTGACGAAAGTGCGTAATCGGGCATTTGAAGAAAAAGACAGGGCTGAAAAGGTGACAAATTATATCAATAAGCTCAATTCAAAAGAAGATTTCTTTGAGGCTATTGTTAATGAACGAGCCTGGGAATTTGGGGGAGAATGCCTTCGTAAATTTGACCTCGTTCGGTGGAATAATTACGGAAAACGTATTGTTCAAATAAAAGAAGATCTGAATAATATAGGTAAGGCAGCCTATGAATTGGAGTTGGAAAATCCTAAAGTCGTTCAATATGCAAATTATGCCGATGTTCTTTATTATACAAGAAATAATGGTACAATATCGATTTTGAATCCCCGATATAAAGTGGAAACTGCACCCGAAAATATTGTTCCTGATGAAGAGTTGGAAAAAACGCAGGGTGCTTATGCTTCTATGAATTGGTGCAAAAGTTTATACCGCAAAATTACAGATTCTAAAACAGGTGAAGTGACGTATGAACCATCAACCTACACAGAACGAAGTTGGAGAGGATACGCAGATCCTACAGGCATTTCGGCTGTTCCTTATTTATTGCCCATTCCGGCTCAAGTGGTAGGAGCCAGCAATTATCTCAACAATGATGGGTATGGGCATGTTTTAAGTAGTAATTAATTTTCTAAACGGATAAGACGATGAAAAAATCAGTTAATATCAACATATTATTTTTAGGCTTACTGGTTGCACTTTGTGTAATTTCAGGGTGTAAAGAAGATGAAGCACTAGAAAATCCACCTCGTTTATTTAGACCTGTTGTGAGCGAAGTTTCTTACGGAGGAACGTGGATAAAAGTTAAGTGGGACAGGTATAAAGATGTTGAGATCTATCAGTTACAAATTTCTACCGATTCTTTTAGAACTATTTTTGGAGAAGTAACCACCGATAAGACGGAGTATACTTTTGAAAATCTTAATTATGATACTAAATATCAATTGCGTATCAAATCTTTAGGGCATGATATTTCTTCTGAATATTACGTATTGGAAGACGTGAAAACTTCCGATTATCCAACTTATCTCAACACTCCTACAGCTTCGGATATAATTGATGTTGCCGTTAGAGTTAGTTGGACACCTAGTGATTTAGTATACACGAGAATAGATGTTGTTAAAAATGATACGTTGGTTAAATCGGTCGATCTGACAGAGGCGGATAATGTGGCATGTCAGAAAATTATTCAGGGACTTCAGCCTCTACAAACCTATGTCATAAAGATTTATTCAGGTGACGATTATTGCGGCAAGAAATCGTACAAAACAACCGTGTCTGAAAATTTTGGAGAAAATACGGTAGATCTTCGATCTTTGGCAGAGGAAGAATCCTTTGACGCAATTACGCAGGATTTTGTTGATTCTGTTCATGCTGTTTATCCAGAAGGTGTTACTGTAGTTCTTATGGGTGGTTATACTTATGAAATCTCAACCGTTTTGATCTCTCATAATATTCGATTTACTACCGGTTTAAGTTTAAGAGGCAAAGCCCTTATGGCTATCAATGGGAATTTTGGAATATCGAGCGCGGCAGATAAACCTACCATACGTTTCGATAAAATATTTTTCACTGAAGGAACGCAAACCGGAAAGCGCAAAACCGATTCAAATTATGGAGGAACCTATGTTTTCAATATCAACCAATCTGGAGCAAATGCCAAGAAAATCGAATTGAATCACTGTGATATTAAATACAAACGCGGAGTGATACGAATGCAGACAACTTCCCAAATTGACAGTGTAACTATTAATAACTGCGTTATGGATAGTATAGGCGGATATGGTGTTGTGAATAATGGACATGATGCAGCTTATATTGGGGATATTGTTGTTGTAAATTCAACAATAGCACATGCCGATAAAGTGTTGGTATGCGGCAAAGCTTTAGGTGTAAATTCTGTAACAATGCAAAATGTAACCACCTGTTATGCGCCGGCAAGTAGCAGTTCCTATTTTCTGGATTATAACAAGAATACCGTCCCCGGAGGAATTACATTAAAAAATTGTCTTTTTGGAGCCGGACAGGATACTGTAAACGGAGTTGGGGGGATGAGAAGTTCATGTCAGAGTATTATAGTTACCGGATGCTATCGAACTTCGGATCTTATTTGGTATGTACCCGAAGGAGGAACTGAACCAGCAAATCCGATAAATGATGTAATTCAGTTGAATGTGACATCTGACGAATTATTTAGAGATCCTCGCCATTCCGATTTTACAGTTACCCATGAACTGATAGTCAATAAAATCGGAGATCCAAGATGGTGGTAATTTTCTATTTTATCGTTCTTATTTACCTATAAAAAGAATAAATGAATAAAAGAATAAAAAATCAATCAATTCAAAAATAATGAGGAAAACAACATCCCTAACAGTATTCGTTTTGCTGTTTATTTTCTTTACAGACGCAATATGCGTTGAAAAATACGCCTATGATGAGGTATACAAGGATCTGCCTTTCAATATGCCTAAAGTAATGATCCCTGTTTTCCCCGATAATAAAGTAAATATATTGGATTTTGGAGGGAAACCCGATGGAATTACACTTAATACGGCGGCATTCGAAAAAGCCATGCAAAGCCTTTCCCAAAAAGGAGGAGGAACGCTAATTGTACCCAAAGGGGTTTGGTTTACCGGTCCTATTGTATTTAGATCGAACATCAATTTGCATCTCGAGAAAGGAGCGTTGATTTTATTTTCGCCCGATTTCGATTTGTATCCTCTTGTGAAAACGGTATTTGAAGGTTCGGATACGCGTAGATGCCAATCACCTATTTCTGGAAGAAATCTGAAAAATATCGCCATTACAGGTGAAGGTTCGATAAATGGATCAGGTGAAGCCTGGCGTCCGCTAAAAAAAGCGAAAGTTACCGAAAGTCATTGGAAAAAAGTTGTGGCTTCGGGAGGTGTAGTCAAGGGGGATAGTTGGTATCCATCAGAAGGTGCGCTCAAAGGTGCCGAGATGAGTGATATGAACGTTCCTGCAAGTAATTTGTCAGAAGAGGAATGGTTGGAAATTAAAGATTTTCTGCGTCCGGTCATGGTGAATTTTGTGGAATGCAAAAACGTTTATTTGCAAGGCGTGCTCTTTGAAAATTCTCCTGCTTGGAATATTCATCCGTTGATGTGTGAAAATGTGATTATCGATGGCATTTTTTCAAGGAATCCGGCTTATGCACAAAATGGAGACGGACTGGATTTGGAGTCGTGCGTGAATTCCATTATTGTAAACAGCCTGTTTGATGTAGGAGACGACGGCATTTGCATCAAATCGGGGAAAGATAAGCAGGGGCGATTACGTGGACGTCCAACTGAAAATGTGATTGTTGATAATTGCAAAGTGTTTCAAGGACATGGAGGGTTTGTTGTAGGAAGCGAAATGTCGGGGGGAGTAAGGAACATATCGGTAAGGAATTGTCAGTTTTTGGGTACCGACGTTGGTTTGCGTTTCAAGAGCACCCGAGGACGCGGAGGAGTAGTGGAAAACATCTATATTTCGGATATCTATATGTTTAATATAGTGACCGATTCATTTCTGTTTGATCTTTTTTATGGTGGAAAATCGGCTTCTGAAGCATTGGAAGATAGCGATATGGTGGTAAGAGAAGATACCCTTTATCCCGTGACGGAAGAAACGCCGGTGTTTAGAAATATTTTTGTTAAGAATCTTGTTTCTCGTAATGCCCGGAGAGCTATGTTTTTTAATGGATTGCCCGAAATGAAAGTGAGCAATATTCAGATTGAGAATGTTTATGTCACTTCCACTTATGGCGCCGAATTGAATAATTCAAAAGATATTGCCTTCAAAAACGTTTATATCCAACCGGCACTTGGGCCTGTTCTTATTTTGAACAACGTTGAAAACTTCAAGGCCGAAAATTTTACCTTTCCCGGTAATCTTCAAAATCCCGTAGAATTAAAAGGAAATAGTAATAAGGATATAATTATTTCGAATAAGCGATTAAAATGAAACAACAATTTGTCATACTTTCATTCCTCGCCTTAGTTTTGGCAAGTTCAACGCCTAAGCCGGTAAAGATTTTAATGGCCGGCGACTCTACAATGGCTGACAAGGTTTTATGGAAAACGGTGGTGGATAGCATTACGGGTCAACAATTCCAAGAGCCTTTCATGGAACGTGGATGGGGACAATTATTGCCCGAATTTGTAAATCAAAAAGCAATTGTTAAAAATTATGCCAAAAATGGCAGGAGCACTCGAACGTTTATCGAAGAAGGTTTATGGGATGACTTGATAATTAATGCCGAAAAGGGAGATTTCGTAATTATTCAGTTTGGGCATAATGATGTGGCTAAAGATAAAGGGGAACGCTATACAAATCCGGCGCAGTTTCGAATCAATTTTGTTGCCTTCGTGAATGAAGTGAAACTTAAGAGAGCGACACCTATTCTATGTACACCCGTTGCCAGACGAAAATTTGACGAAAATGGGCAACTTGTTCCTACTCACGGAATTTATCCGGACATTATTCGACAAGTAGCAAAGCAATACGATGTTCCACTCATCGATATGGAAAAACTTACTTCGCAATGGCTTCAGCAAGAGGGTGTTGAGGCATCGAAAAAGTATTTTCATAAATTTCCACCCGGGGTTAGTAAACTTTATCCGCAAGGATTGGATGATAATACGCATTTCAATGAACTCGGAGCGAGAGTTGTTGCGGGTATGTTTGTTAAAGAAGCCAAGAATAAACACATCAAAGGACTAACTAAGCTGCTAAAATAAGAAACGACATGAAAAAATCAATCCTTGTTTGGATTATCTTACTTGCTTGTGTAAGGCCGATAGCATCTCATCCAAAATATTACATTTGGATGGCGGAATCTGAAATGAAACGAAATCCCGAAAGCTGGATGGTAGATTTTTCGAAAGAATTGAAATGGAATTATTGTCATGGTTTGGAATTGGGCGCAATATTGGATGTGTGGGAAAAGACCGGCAATCGAAAATATTTTGATTATGCCGAGAGTTATGCCGATAGTGTTGTTAACGAGGATGGTTCGATAAAAACCTATCGATTGGAAGAATACAATATTGACCGGTTAAATTCCGGTAAAATGCTGTTCCCAATTTATGAAGAAACGAAAAATGAAAAATATCGGTTGGCCATGGCTTTATTGAGAAGTCAGATGAATACTCATCCGAGAACATCGAACGGATTGTTTTGGCATAAAAAGATCTATCCGTATCAGGTTTGGTTAGATGGCATTTATATGGGATGCCCATTTCTGGCACAATACGGAGCAATGTTTAACGAACCCCAACTTTTCGATGAGGTTGCTCATCAGATAATTGGTACTGAAAAGGTGACCAAAGACGAAAAAACAGGCTTGTTGTATCATGGCTGGGATGAGAGTCGGCAGCAACGTTGGGCTGATCCTGAAACAGGAAGATCCCCCAATTTTTGGTCGAGAGCAATAGGCTGGTATATGATGGCCCTAGTGGATGTATTGGATTTCATGCCCGAAAATCATCCCCGCAGGGCTGAAATCGTCCGCATTTTAAACGATATTTCTGTCGCCATCGAAAAATATCGTGATCCGGCCACCGGCATGTGGTATCAAGTAACGGATAAAGTGGGAGCCGAAGGAAATTACTTGGAATCTTCGGCTTCGGCCATGTTTATTTATACTTGGGTTAAGGGTGCGCAAAACGGTTTTTTGCCTAAAGTATTCGAAGAAAAAGGGAAAACGGCTTATGATCAATATGTAAAGCAATTCATAAAAGAAAATCCGGATGGCACTCTTACAGTAACGGATGCCTGTGAAGTAGCCGGGTTGGGCGGAGAGAAAGAATACCGCGATGGTAGCTACACCTATTATATTTCTACGCCGCGACGCGATAATGATCCAAAGGCTGTCGCTCCTTTTATTAAAGTGAGCGTATTGCTTAATAAATAATGTTTTAATTGTCTGAAAATCAAAGAAATGAAAGTCTATTGGGTGTTGTTTTTTATATCTGCCTCGATTGCCTTCGCCTGTGCGCAAATTCCTGCTTTTCCCGGTGCTGAAGGCGCAGGAATGTATACAACTGGAGGTAGAGGAGGTAAGGTGCTTTATGTAACTACGTTGGATGATTCTGATTTACCCGGAACTCTTAGATGGGCAATTGATCAAAAAGGACCAAGAACTATTGTTTTTGGAGTGTCGGGGTTGATTCGGCTAAACAGTCCTTTGAAAATTAATGAGGGAGATGTGACTATTGCCGGTCAATCAGCACCCGGAGACGGAATTTGTATTTGTGATCATGAAACCATTATTAGTGCCGATAATGTGATTGTACGTTATCTCCGTTTCAGACTGGGAGACAGAGCAAAACAAGCTGTCGATGCCTTTTCGGGGAAAGGGCACAAAAATATCATTATCGATCATTGTAGCATGAGTTGGAGTGTCGATGAAGTTTCTTCTTTTTACGACAATAAAAATTTTACCATGCAATGGTGCATCATTTCTGAAGCTTTGCGAAATTCTGCTCACACCAAAGGAACCCATGGTTATGGTGGAATTTGGGGCGGACAAAATGTTTCGTTTCATCACAATCTTTTTGTACACAACGACAGCCGTAATCCGAGGTTTTGCGGCAGTCGTTATACCAACCGGCCGGATTTAGAAAAAGTAGATTTTCGGAACAACGTGATTTACAATTGGGGTAGTAACAATTCGTATGGAGCCGAAGGAGGAAGTTACAACATCGTCAACAATTATTATAAGCCCGGTCCGGCAACCGGTAGCAGTTCTCGGAATCGCATTTTGAATCCCGATGCCGATAACGGGGAAAACAACCAGCCCATAGGTATTTACGGAAAGTTTTATGTTTCAGGGAATTATCTTGACGGTAATCCGGCAGTAACGGCAAACAATGCATTGGGGGTTGAAATGGGCTCTACATTTGAGAAATATGCGCCGGGAGTCAAGCTGTCTGATCTTCTCGTTTCTTCGGAATTTTCTCATGCCGATATTATCACTCATTCCGCAGCAGACGCTTTCAAAAAGATTTTGCGATATGGCGGTTGTTCGTTGGTAAGGGATAAGATAGATACGCGTTACGTTCAAGAAATAAAAAACAAAACCTATACTTATGAGGGATCACATGGGAGTACCGGCGGATTGATTGATAGCCAGGAAGATGTAGGTGGATGGCCTGAGTATAAAACCTATAACTTTAAAAATGATGCTAATCAGGATGGCATTCCGGATGGATGGCTGAAGAAATATTATCCGGGGAAAAAGGCAGAGGATAAAAATGAAGAAGGTTACACCTATCTCGAAGTATATTTAAACGGTTTGGTTTCTCATCTCACAAAATAATTTATGGGGATCAAATTACAATAATTAAGATTAAAAATGATTATGATCGGGCATTATAACACAGGTGTTTTATTAGTGATTCTTACGCTCTTTTCTTTGCCGGTTTTTGCTATATCCGAAAAAAATAATAACGGAACAAAACAAATTATTGTTGATCAACAAGGGAAAGGCGATTTTTCTTCTTTACAGGAAGCGATTAATTCGATAAGAGCGTTTGACCCTGAAGGGGCGACTGCCATTTTGGTCAAAAACGGTGTGTATCGTGAGAAAATTGTGATCCCCGATTATGTGTGTCAAGTAACGATTATTGGCGAAGACAAAGAAAAAACCGTTATCACCTATGATGATTATGCAGGAAAAGACAATATGGGAACTTTTCGTACCTATACGTTGCTGGTCAGGGGTAACGATATTTGGCTTGAGAACCTCACCATCGAAAATGCTGCAGGACCTGTTGGTCAGGCTGTTGCTTTGCATACCGAAGGCGATCGGATTGTTGTAAAGAATTGCCGTCTTCTTGGAAACCAGGATACGGTTTATACCGGTGGAGAAGGTAACCGTCTTTGTTTTTTTGATTGTTATATTGAAGGGACTACCGATTTTATTTTCGGTTCGGCTACCGCATGGTTTGAAGGTTGTGAACTTCATTGTAAAAAGAATTCGTATATCACTGCTGCAAGCACACCACAAAACATGGAATATGGATACATATTCAATCGTTGCAAAGTGACGTTGGCCGAGGGTGTGACGTCGGTTTATCTTGGGAGGCCGTGGCGACCTTATGCCATGACCGTATTCATGAATTGTGAACTTCCGGCAGGAATTCATCCGTTGGGTTGGCACAATTGGGGAAATCCGGAAAACGAGAAAACGGCTCGTTATGCCGAGTTTAATAATGCCGGTGAAGGAGCCAAAACAGAACAACGCGTGAAGTGGGCAAAAATATTAACACCGGAAGAGGCCGAACAAATTACGATTGAAAAGGTTTTAAAAGAAGATTTTGTGAAAAAATTATCTTTTTTATATCGTAAAAAAAGTTGATAATAATCAAGAGTTTTTTGTAAAATTGAACGCTTTGTCATCTGTGATTTTATCTTTTAATCATCCTTTAAATTTAAAAATTGTATCATGAAACTTTTCAAAAAAATATTTCCCTATTTATTGTTTTTATCGGTACCTCTTATTGCCCAGAACACGATATCGAAGTCATGGGTAGCTGATTTGGGGAATGGCTATTATAAAAATCCCATACTGCATGCCGATTATTCCGATCCTGATGTGTGCCGGGTAGAAAACGATTATTACATGACTGCCTCAAGCTTCAATTGCATTCCGGGGTTGCCTATTCTTCATTCAAACGATCTGGTAAATTGGAGGATTATTAGTTATGCGATCGACAAACTGGAACCTGACAGTGTTTTCTCAAAACCCCAGCATGGCAATGGTGTGTGGGCTCCCTCCATTCGCTTTCACAATGGAGAATTTTACATTTATTATGGTGATCCCGATTACGGCATTTTTATGGTTAAAAGTAAAGATCCGGCCGGGAAATGGGAGAAACCGTTGCCGGTAAAGAAAGGAAAAGGCTTGATCGACCCGTGTCCTTTGTGGGATGATGATGGGAAGGTATATTTGGTCCATGCTTATGCGGGTAGTCGTGCCGGAATAAAAAGTTTGTTAGCCGTTCAGGAGATGAACGTTGAAGGCACAAGGATTATCGGACAAAGCAGAATTGTTTACGACGGGCATGATATTGATCCTACCATTGAAGGTCCTAAATTTTACAAACGAAATGAATACTATTACATATTTGCTCCTGCAGGAGGCGTTTCAACCGGTTGGCAAGTTGTATTGAGGGCTGAAAACGTTTTTGGTCCTTACGAAAGAAAAATGGTCATGTCTCAGGGGAAAACCCCGGTAAATGGTCCTCATCAGGGCGGATGGGTAACGACGTCGGCTAATGAGGATTGGTTTGTTCATTTTCAGGATAAAGGTCCTTTCGGACGCGTAGTGCATTTGCAACCCATGACATGGAAAAACGATTGGCCTGTTATCGGTTTCGATAAGGATAATGATGGTTGTGGCGAACCGGTCATGACATTCAGAAAACCGAAAACGGACAAAAATTATTCGGTGATGACACCCCCTGAAAGCGATGATTTCGATATGCATTCACTCGGATTGCAATGGCAGTGGCATGCCAATCCTCGTGAATGGTGGTATTTTGCCAATCCGCGAACCGGTTTATTGTCTTTATATTCAGTTCCTGTTTCTGATGATTATGTAAATTTATGGGATATTCCCAATTTATTACTGCAAAAATTTCCTTCCGATAATTTTACGGCTACAGCAAAGTTGACCTTTCGTCCTTCACCTACCATTGTAGGAGAAAGAACCGGTTTGATAATCATGGGAATGGATTACGGTATGTTGTCACTGGAGAAAACGGAAGAAGGGCTCATTCTCTCTCAAGTTGAATGTCTACAAGCCGAAAAAAGAGGAAAAGAAATTGTCAACGAGAAACTGACATTGGGAGGTTCCACTCTCTATCTTCAGGTTCGCGTGTCTCCTGATGCCCGTTGCGTATTCAGTTACAGTTTGGATGGAAAAATTTTTAAAACACTCGGAAAACCGTTCACGGCTAAAGAAGGCAAATGGATTGGAGCAAAAATGGGATTCTTTTGTTCCCGCCCTGTAAGGAATAATGATGGCGGAAGAGTGGAAATTGATTGGTTTAAAGTGGAATAATTAATTATCTCGTTCGTTTTTATATTAATAATTTTTTTAAATGTAACTAAATTATGATGAACAAACACAAAAGAAAAATTTCGCACATATTATGTGTGGTTTTCGCGTTGCTATGGGTCAGTTTGAGCTTTGCCCAAACTAGAATGATTTCGGGGACTATTATGGATGAAAATGGACAGTCGATTGTAGGGGCATCCGTTAGAATTAAGAATAGTCAGGTCGGAACAGTTTCGGATATTGACGGTAATTTCTCATTGCAGGCAAATCCGGAGGATATTTTGGTTATTTCTTTCATTGGGTATAAAACTCAAGAAGTTAAAGTAGGTAATAATACTAACTTAACCATTCGTTTATCAGAAGATGTCAGAATGATCGACGAGTTAGTGGTGGTGGGATATGGTATACAAAGGAAAAGCGATTTGACGGGTGCAATATCCACCGTTAAACCCAAAGATATTACTGCTGTTGTAACGACAAATATTTTGGAATCTTTACAAGGGAGGGTTTCTGGTGTTGATTTAATAAAGTCAAGCGGACAGGCAGGTGCCGGACTTAGTTTTACGGTTCGAGGAGAACGATCTATCACTGCAAGCAATGCTCCGCTTATTTTGGTTGATGGTATTCCATATGGAAGCAGCATAGATCTTAATTCAACGGATATTGAATCTATTGAGATTCTTAAGGATGCATCTTCTACTGCAATATATGGATCAAAAGGTGCAAACGGTGTAATAATAATTACCACCAAACGAGGGAAAGAGGGTAAAACCCGGATTTCTCTCAGTGCATACGGAGGGCTTAATACCGTATCGAAATATCCTCATTATTCGAATGGATATGAATATGCCGATTTGAAAAGAGAGGCAAACCGAACCGCCGGAAAATGGGCTTCTAAAGATGATGACTCAAAGATCTTTTCACCATTAGAATTAGAGTATCTAAATCAGGGACAAATGGAGGATTTCCCCCGTCTGCTCATTAATGACGGATACGTTCAAAATTATGAATTATCCATGTCAGGTGGAAACAATAGAACCTCTTATACTTTGTCATTAGGTTACATGAATGAAAAGGGAATTTTCAAAGTTAACGATCAATATGGCAGGTATAGCGGGAGATTAACATTGGACCACTCCATTTTTGATAATTTCAAAGTCGGAGCCAATATCTTTTATACATACAAAGATCAGGATAAACGGCGTGATCCGTTGAATATGGCAAACAAAATCGTTCCCATTGCAAAAGCTTATAACGACGATGGGACGATTAATCCCTATCCGGCGCCTGGCTATCCTTCACAAATGAACCCGTTGTTAGATGATGTTCCGGGAGCGACTGCAGACAATGTGTTGAATAAACGTTTTTTTGGTACAGGTTATCTCGATTGGGATATTATTAATGATCTTAAATATAGATCGAATGTTGGAATTGATTTTTCGAACGAAAGGGAAGGATATTTTTATGATAAAATGACTCTGGATGGAGCTGGTGTTGCCTCGAGTTCCGGCGCTTACATTTCATCAAATTCCAATATTACTTGGGAAAATATTTTGAACTATAGCAAAAGAATAAAAGAAGATCACAATATTCAGGCTATGATGGGAACTTCTTTAATTAGTAATACCTACGAGTATTATTTGGCGACGGGTCGAAATCAGCCTTCAGCTTATACATTATATCATTTTTTAGAGTCTAATTCGCAGGAAATCAGAATTGGAAGCGATTACACAAAAACCAATACTTTTTCATATTTTGGTCGTTTAAATTACAAATTTAAAGAACGATATCTGTTTACGGCATCTTTGCGGAGAGATGGGTCATCTGTATTGGCAGAGGGTCATAAATGGGCTTCATACCCATCTGTTGCTGTAGGTTGGCGGATTAACGAAGAACCCTTTATGAAAGATGTATCTGCTGTATCCAATTTAAAATTTCGCCTAAGTTGGGGAAAATCCGGCAATAGCGCCATTGATCCTTATACCACGTTGGGTGGATTGGGCTCATCTCAATATTCTTTCAACAATAAACTGGCTTTGGGGTATTATCCCAAATCAGTCCCCAATCCTGATTTGGGATGGGAAACTACCGACGTTTATGATTTAGGTCTTGATTTGGGGTTGTTTTCAAATCGTATTTCATTAACGGCAGATGTGTATAAATCTTATACAGATGATTTGTTGCTTTCGCGTGTTCTTCCCATGTCAAGTGGATACAACGGTATAATGCAAAATATCGGTAAAACGGAAAATACGGGATTAGATTTAACATTAAATACGTTGAATGTAAATAATAAAAATTTTCAATGGACTACCGATTTAAATTTTTCAACCAGTAAAGAAAAAATTACTCAACTTTCGTCAGGTGTAACAGCCGACATAGAGAATCGTTGGTTTGTGGGTTACCCGATAAGAGTGTTTTACGATTATAAAAAAATAGGCATATGGCAATTAGATGAAGCGGAAGAGGCAGCAAAATATGGAACAAAACCCGGAGAAATTAAGGTTGAAGACATAGACAAAAACGGAAAGATAGATATTGAAGATCGCGTAAAATTTAAACAACGTCCTGATTTTACGTTAGGAATGAACAATACCTTCGTTTACAAAGATTTCGACCTTTCTATTTTTGCATATGCGCGCATTGGTCAATATATCGATTATACTTATTATAGAAGTTATAAAGCTCAGGGGTTGGAAAACGGAGCTGCGGTTAATTATTGGACGCCAGAAAATCCTTCCAATGATTTCCCTCGGCCTGATGCCAGTGTAGTACAAACAAGCCGATTATATTTTAGTACATTGGGGATTGTTAAAGGTTCTTTTATTAAAATAAAAAATATAAATTTTGGATACAATTTACCTAAAGATCTTATTGGCAAATGGCACATTAATAATCTGAGGCTTTATGTAACCGGGCAGAATCTGTTTACCTTTAGCAAATTAAAAGATTATGATCCGGAAAGAGGAGGAGGGGAATCTTTTCCTATGACAAGACAAATTGTATTTGGCCTTAATCTTGATTTTTAAAAGCGTTTAATATATATTTAAATTTTGACATTATGAAAACAAAAATATTACCTTATCTTCTGTATTTTGGAGCATTTTTATTGCTTGCTTCATGCGAAGATTTTCTGAAAGAAGAAAACAGAACCAGTCTGACGGCGGATCCTTTCTTTACCACTCAGAGCGGATATGAAAGTTTGATCAATTCCTGCTACACTCCTTTGCGGTTATGGTACGGAAGAGAAGATGCCTACGGTATGACAGAAACTGGGACTGATCTTTTCACAAAAGCTGCGGGAAATACAAATACCACTTTAAATGATTATGATCCCATTGCCTTTAATGGTACAAATACACCTTTAACTAATCATTGGAAATATTTGTATCGTGGAATTAATTCATGCAATGCTGCTATTAACAGGGCAAAAAATGCTGCAATTTCGGCCGATTTAAAAAAGCAACGGGTTGCCGAAGCTCGTTTTTTGAGGGCTTTTTATTATTGGCATATTGTTGAAACTTGGGGAGCAACTCATTTTACTACAGAAGAAACGATTGGTGTTCAAACAACAGCTAATAAAACGGCGCCTGAAGAGATATATAAACAAATTTTTAATGATTTAGATTCTTGCATAAACAGCAATTTATCCTATAAAAAGAGCAATGAGGGACGAATTACGATTTGGGCTGCTAAAGCTCTTAAGGCTCGACTTTCTTTAACCAGAGCATCTGAAACCAATAATTCTCAGTTATATAAACAAGCGGCAGACTTAGCCATCGAAATTATTGAAAGCGGTTTATTCTCGTTGAATCCCGATTATAAGTCGATTTGGAATATGTCTAATGCTGACGGATCAGCTAATTCTGAAGTAATTTGGTATGTGGAATTTTCGAACGATCATTTATACAACAAACCGGAGTATGATGATTATACCATTCGTAATGGAGGTCATAATGGACATTTGCTTTTTTGCATGAAATATGATGATCAACCTGGTATGAAACGTGATATTTTGAATGGCAGGCCATTTAATCGATTTATGCCGACATTATATTATGTGAATCTTTTTGATGAAACCATTGATCAACGTTGGAGCGGTTCCTTTAAACAGGTTTGGATGATGAATAATCCATCAAATAAGGGAAAATATGTAAATATGGTGGATACGGCTATTTATCTGTATAAAGGAATTGCTTCTACTGATTGGAAAGCATCAGTGGCAACCAAATATCAATTATTGGATTTAAATGATTTATATGGAAATAACACGTCATCAAAGATCAATAGATTACGTACTTTTCAACTCAGTAAATTTGATGATCCAACTCGTGCTACGATGGATGAGGACAGAAGTACGCGTGATGCTTTTGTGTTCAGGATTGCAGAAATGTATTTGATAGCAGCCGAAGCTCTGATGAAGTCAGATCCCGGGAAAGCCGTATATTATATGAATCAATTGAGAGAAAAAAGAGCTCTTCCCGGCAAGAGCGCTCAAATGCGCATAAGCAGCAACGATTTGACTGTGGATTTTATTCTTGACGAAAGAGCAAGAGAATTGGGAGGAGAGCAACTTCGCTGGTTTGATTTGAAACGTTTTAATGAGGAAAAGTTTGTTGAACGAATAAAAGCGGGAAATCCTGATGCTGCAGGGAATGTGAAACCGTGGCATATCGTGCGGCCGATACCAAGAACTCAATTAGATGCCGTATTTAATAAAGATGAGTTTAAACAAAATGAAGGTTATGCTCAATAATTATTAGAGGGATTTTATAAGTTTAGAAAATGAAGGTATCTAAAATGCTTTTTGATACCTTCATTTGTAGTATTATTGGAGAAGTTGTTTACTTTATTCATATTATTCATAGTTTTTCGCTGTCAATTATTAACTTTTGTGCGGAATAAATTCATAGTTGGCAGATGTATTCCCATTTAAAAAAGGGTTCACATTTGGCAATAGTCCGTTAAATATTTAGTATAGGAGTCATGCAGCAATGGCTGCAAACTCAATGAGTTCTTTAACAAGTTTATCATTTAATCTTCTGTTCGGCTTTATTCCGGACACGCAAATAAATCGCTCAAGCAGATAAGCATTGTGTATCATTGTTTTACATGATGCCATCGAAAAAGGGATACCTTTCTCCTTTGCCAGCACCTTTGCCAGGTTGACTGAGGTAAGAGATGCATTAAAGTTGAAAGAAAGCTTTGAAACATCCCTTGCCTGAGATTGCATAAGTCCTGTAAAAGACTTGGCATCACGGAAACAAAATTCAATTTGGAAACGGGTGCGATAGTATTCTATTGCATCTTTCCCACTCATCTGAAGATCGGTAGAGAAAAACAGCTTGGGTTTTTTCCCGTCTTTTGAATACCAAATGGCAAGTCGTACCATCTGCTTCAGTGATTTAGAGTAGGCAATCAGCGTATAGAGATCTCCATTATCGATGGCGATTTTCTCAGCTCTTGATTTATCAAGATTTGCCATATCAATCTTACCGTCGTAGAGTTTAGGTCTGCCTCTTTTACCCGTTGGTTTCTCCAGGGTAGGGTAAAATAAAACGGCATCATCTCGGAAACGGCTAATAAGATGGAAGTCCATTTCTTTTAAACCGGCAGCGAAATTGGTTTTAGAGAAATAAGCATCAGCTACCACGTACCGGCTTACACTTTGGAGCTTATCCTTCATTGATTTAAGTACCAGAAGGTACCAATCAATCAGGTTGAGATCATTGCTTTCCAGAGTTTGATTGTCCGGTGTCTGAACAGCCTTAAGACTGATGCAATCTTTATTGTCCATGTCAATGAGGCCTACTCCAAGAATCTCCAATCCTCTTTTTGCTTGTCCCGCTGTACCCGACCAGAAGTAACCAATCCAGGGAGTACACTTTCCTGACTTGGATATATAGCTGGGATCAATGGCTATTGCCTTACGATTACCGGTTAATATCCTCTCTGACAGGGAGAGGTTAAACTCAAGCCAATCAAAGTCCTTCGAGAAGTTTTGGCGGAATCGTTGTTCACACGAGGTGCCATACCTTCCCATTTGAAGGAAATTAATCCTGCCCGGGATGATTATGTATAAAACTAATGTCTCCATAAGGAACGATTTAAAACTTTTGTTTAACTTCGTAGTCAGTTTATTTAAAACATCACTACAGATACTCCTATATTGGTTAAGTATGCTGGTTTTATCCATCTCTATAGTGTTTGTGATTACTATAAAGATACTGAAAATCAGCTACTTAACCTACCTTTTTATGTTAAACTATGTTATATAAAACATTGATTATTAATTAGTTAATTGAATATTTACCGAACTATTG
>ENA-UOYA01000843-UOYA01000843.1-activated-sludge-metagenome-genome-assembly--contig:-NODE-843-length-36195-cov-5.203929_pt1 | contig 36195 bp, 46 predicted proteins | sample MGYA00238163_ERZ764804 | MGnify/ENA primary metagenome ERZ764804 (study PRJEB28919, sample SAMN05720223) | activated sludge metagenome | isolation source: Anaerobic digester | place: Hong Kong...
GCCGCATGTGTCGGTCGCGGAATGGCCGTGACATGAGGGACACTCCATAATTCCCGTTCCGGCGCACCAGTCGCATCCTGCTCCGCCGCATTTGTTGCAGGGCTGTGTGCCGGTGTTATTGCATGTGGAGCATGGCGGTTTTCCGCTTCCGCCGCAGTTTTTGCACGTAATCATGCCTGTACCGCCGCAGTCGGCGCAAGGCCATGTTCCCTTGCCGCCGCATTGCTCGCAGACCACCTCGGAGGTGTAGCTTCCGGCGCCGTCACATTGATCGCAATGGATCATCCCCGTGCCGCCACAGTCGCCGCATGTCCAGCTTCCGACTCCCCCGCAACCTTCGCAGATAATCGTTTTCTCGCCGTTACAAAGGTCGCAAAGCCCGCCACCGCCGCAATACGGGCAGGGGATCATTATATCGACCCATTCGCCGACGTACTCGCTTATTTCTTCGACGACTTCGCTCATCGCTTCGCCGTATGCGTCGGGAATGACGACGCTTTCGTCGTGCGCGTTGCTCGCGACGATGATGACGCCGTTATTGTCGGTGTTAAGAAACTTCGAGTCGGCGCACGCCTTGACAAACTCCACGACGGCGACATCGTATTGAACGTTGTTAAGCTCAAGCTTCGCGCTTTCGACAAGCCCGACGGCGTCGTCATTTTTGCAGACGACCTCGATCACCTCGCCGCTCTCGGGCGCAACATGTAACTCTATTTCGGGGTTGACGGAGACGGTAATCATATAATATGCTGTATTTGCAACGCTTTGCGGCGCTTCGGACTGAGACGTCTTTATGTCACCCCGTGACAGATCAACTTCGCTCTTTGACGGATCGCCGGTGTCAACGTTTAATGTTCCGCAGCCGCTGAGAAAAAGGGCAAAAGCAAGCATTAAGCCTGTCAAAAGGCGGATTTTCGCTGTAATTTTTGTTTTCATGATCTATCCCTTCCCCCTGATATATCTTTTTTTCATTGTATTTATCCGTTACAGGTTCATTATACATCATTTTTTAATAAACATCAAGTATACAACAGGTATATATTATGATTTTATGTAAAACATATTGCACTGCAATGTGAGTAACTTAAAAGTACAAAGACAAGCAAGGAGCGAAAGATAAAAAAGAAGAAAAGAGTAAAGAAAGACTAACTATTAAAAGTCAAGCTCCAAAGCGAAAAAATGTTGTAAATTGGATAACGATAAAGAAAGGTATGACAAACAGAGCGTCTTGCGGCGCTCAAGAAAACGGTATGAGAGATAGATCAGGTAACTGAGCAGTAAGCCTGTCCGGATTTCTCCAAGGCATATATGAGCCGCACAAGTTTCTTCGCTGCATGAGAGATGGCAACGTTGTAGTGCTTACCTTCGGAGCGTTTCTTGGCAAGATAGGCAGCAAAGGTTGGATCCCAGTGGCAAACGAACTTGGTTGCGTTGAAAATTGCGTAACGCAGATACCGAGAACCTCGTTTCTCCATGTGAGAGTAGGAAGATGTTAGTTGTCCAGACTGGTATGTAGAGGGAGAAAGCCCCGCATAGGCCAAAATCTTGTCTGGGGAATCGAACCGTGAGAAGTCGCCAATTTCAGCGAGAATCATGGCTCCCATGCGGTAGCTAATGCCAGGTATAGTCAGAATTGGGGATTGAAGCTCGTCCATGATAGATTTGATTTCCACCTCGATTTCAACAATCTCTGCATCCAGCTCTTGAATGAGCTTAATGGTGTGGCGCAGTTCAAGCGACTTGGCCGGCATCCGAGAGCCAATGGAACATCTGGCAACATCACGGATTTCAATGGCTTTCTCACGACCGTAATGCCCCTTGGAGGCGTCGCTCAGGAGTGTCTTTAAGTGAGTTAAATTTGCAGCAGCGACCTGCCTGGCGCCGGGATATTCTCTTAAAATTGCGTAAACGGAGACCATGTGGAGTGTAGGAACCAGTTTTTCAAGTTCTGGGAACAAAATCGTAACCAATCGCGCAATGGACTGTTTGAGCTGTGCCCGTTCCTTTACCTTGTCGAAACGGTAACGGGTCAGTGACTTTAGCTCCTCGTTGTGGTATGCTGTGTCTGTGTAGGACTTGAGGTTTACATCAGACATAAGCATAGATGCAATTGTTCGGGCATCAACCTTATCGGTCTTAGTTTTTCTAAGGCTGAGACTCTTCCGGTAGAGATTGGTATGGAGAGGGTTGATGACAAAGGTGTGCAGACCTTTGTCGAGAAGAAATCCCAGGATGTTGTAGCTGTAGTGTCCGGTGGCCTCAAGCCCTACTTTTACTTTGTCTAAATTTCCGGACACAGCGCGAATTCTTTGGAACAGGTCATCAAAGCCGGTCATAGTGTTCGGAACGGTGAATACATCTTGCAGCACTTCGCCCTCCGAGCTAACGATGAAACAGTCATGCTTGTCCTTTGCAACATCGATTCCCACATGAATCATAGCGAAACCCCTTCGTAAATGGATTCGATACTGCTTGGGACCACAGAGCTCCTTGCGCTTGTAACCTCGTTCCACATAAACCGTCGTGCGGTATCTAACTGATTAACAAACTTACAAAGAGACTGTGGTTGGAGCCTTTCTGAAACCATCGTGTGGTAGGAAGATCAAACCAATCCACAGTATCCCTTACAGTGTAGCACATAGTCCTTGGAGAGGGACTTTAATAACTACTACTCTATAATACGAGGATGATCCCATGATCAAAGCACTTATTCAAAACGGAGATGACCGAACACTACTTCTCGCTCTCCCATCAACGAGAATGAAGCTCGCCGGAAGTCTGACTTATCTCGGCATAAACAAACCCGCAAGTGAAATATCCTGTCTGGCAGATGATGAAAACGGTATCTCGGTAAAGTTATTCGGCGATGATGCAGTTGACAACAAAATCATCACGGCAGTCAAAGCCGACACGACTCTCGCAACGCTCAACACAGCCTGCGACCTTATTGACAGCCTTCCGTTCTCTGCCCGTGTCGATCTCAGCGGTGAGATTTATAAATTCGGCATTACTTCAATTCAGGATTTGTTCGGAAAAATTAAAGCCTGCATACCGAAAGACTGTACTGAAACTTTTTACTGCCCGCTCACAGTAAATCTCTATGAGCGCAATAGGTACGGAGATATCATTGACGAACCTGACGAACTCGACGGAAGATATGCCGCACAATACAAAGATGAAATCAAAGCCGCAATCGACCATGAGAATTCCCGCGACGATATCAACATGGCAGAATACTTCAAAGGAAGCAACGGAGCGCAGTCAAAGCTGAAATCCATGCAATGGGGCGTTCAAAATGTCCGCGGTGAATTATTCGGATGCATCATAGTTGAACTGACCGAACCGCTTACCGAATCTGAAAAAGGAGAACTGATAGAATTCATTTCGGGACAAAACAGTGATGGTTATGCGTCAAAAAGAATTATGTTGAACCGGAGCCAAAAATGCAGGAAAACCGCACCGTTGGCTCCGGTTGATTCAACATAAAATTACAGTCCCGTCAGAAAATCCATCAAGGAATTGTCTTCACTCCAATTCGGCAAATCCGCACCGGAAAGCTCCGGATAGGCATTTTCAAGCGCATCCCGCATTTGCTCAATATTGATCTTTGCATAAATATTGGTCGTTTCAAGAGAAACATGCCCAAGAATGTCGCGGATGTAAATCATATCAACTCCCGCCTGGCAAAGATGCATCGCTTTCGTATGACGAAACATGTGGGGTGTTACCTTTTTGGGAATCAGCGGTGATTTCTCACGCGATATTTTCGCATATTTGTCTATCATATGATTGACAGTCGAACGTGAAAGCTTGTCACCTCCTTTACCGGAAAATACAAAGGCATCATTCCCGAGCGGATCACTTTGGTGAAATTCCTCCATATACCTCCGCAGCAGCTTTACTGTACTGTCAAGCAGCGGAACAAGCCGTGTTTTGCCGCCTTTTCCGGTCAGCCTGACATAGGGATTGTCAACAAGAATGAGATCACGAATCTTCAGATCACACAACTCCTGCACCCGTGCGCCGGTGTCATACAGCACTGTCAGCAAACAATAATCTCTGCGCCCATGCCGTGTATCCGTATCGATTGTCGCAAAGTAAATCCGGAGTGCATCCTTCGACAGATATTCAATCACCGGTTTTACCGACCGCCTGTAGGGGATTGACAGAATTCGTTGGTATTCCAGAATGTATGTCGGTTCTTCGATCTGCAGATATTTTACAAAGGCGTGTACTGCGGCAAGACGCTGATTCAGCGTAGAATTACCGGCATTTCGATTTTCTTCGAGATGGGTCATAAAGCCTGATACCAGATTACGGTCAAAATCCGTTAATGTCAGCCGCCCTGCGGAAAGCGATCTGCTCTCCGCACAGAATTGCAGAAACAACTTGAAGGTATCTCTGTATGAGCGAACGGTATTTACACTGAGTCCGCGTCTGCCGACCATGTGCGTTGTCAGAAAATTGGTCAGATGATATGCAAAATCAGTCGGCTTCTTCATTGTCAGCCTCCATTTCCCATATCGGCAGATCTTCCTCGAGAAAGCCGGTCAGTCTTTGGCAAATATCCGGAAACATGCTTTTTGTCAAACGAAGATAATATTCCGTGTATTTGAAAAACGAATGCCCCATGTAGGTTTTCAGCAGCGGGTAATAGGCATTCATGTTCTCTCCGCGAAGTATGAGTGTTTTCAGCGTATTGACAGCAAAGGTATGTCTGAAATCATAGATACGCGGACCTTTTCCGGGACCACCGTGTGATATGCCGGCATAACGCAGGAACCTTCGGAAGTTCGCATTCATGTTGTCTGTCGTGATTTCTTTTCCGAGATAACCGGGGAAAAACGGAGCATCCTCCGATTCTGTCATTTTGTGAACCGTATCCGTATATTCCCGAAGCAGCTCCCACAAGGAAACAGACAACGGAACCTCACGGTCTGCATCGTATTTGGATGCATGAATTGTAATAACTCCTCTGTCAAGAGCCACATCTCCGTATTTCAGACGGCGTGCCTCCCCGGGGCGAAGTCCGCAGCAGTATACCGTGCGGAACATGACAGGCATAACATACTGCCTGTACGGCACCTCCGACGAATAGTGACAGCTTGTATCCACTGCATGAAAGAACCTCGACAATTCTTCATCGGTGAAAATATACGGTGTGTATTTTTCCTCTTTACCAAGGAAATTGGTAGGAAACACATATGCAGGATGCCCAAGCAGATTCATGTATTGTGCCAGATGGGAAACCGGTACCATACGATTACGGACAGTCCCGGTCTTCTCATGCGGTTTACGCTTTCCCCAACAGTCGGTAATCTCTTTTGTAATCGTTTCCGCCTCCGGGAATTCTGCGGTAAGCATGGCATCGAATTTCTCCAGTGAAATTTCCTGTGCTTCATAGGTGTATCCCATAGCACGCTTCTGCGCAATCATTCCGTCAATATACGGTGCCAGGCGGCTTTTGAACGAACTCATACCGTCACCTCCGGAATTTCCAGCGCACATCCCCGAAGCAGCTCTGTACTGGTTTTCAGGTAAACGCTGGCGGAATCCTCACTGCTGTGTCCGAGAATCGCGGAGATATTATGGTAATCCTCGTGATTCTCGAGCATCGTAGTTGCCAGTGTATGACGCAGGGAATGCATTCCGCATTTATGGGTTGCAGCACCGGAAATGTGTGCGAGATGCATATACTTCCGCAGCATCTTAGAGTGGTGATTCCCCTGTTCGAACGCTTTGAACGGTGCCACATGCGTGACAAAGATATGGGGAATATCCACGCTTGGTCTTCCGTTTTTGATGTAATCGATGAAAGCCCAACCGACATCCTTCAGAAGAGGAAGCGTAACCGGATTGTTCGTCTTGCTCTGAACAAAAGAGATTTTGTTGTTTCTCCAATCGATGTTCTCAAATTTCAGATTGCAGAGATCGCCGACACGGATACCGAGACGGGCAACTGTAAGAAGCATGGCGTAATCTCTTTTGCCTGACGGATTGCCGCGGTCTATTACGGAAAGAAGTTTGAGAACCTCCTCACGCTGCCATACGGACGGAATGCGTGTCTGCGAACGGACTCTCAGTTTTACCGTGTCAATGCTCAAATCCTCCGGTACGTATTCTTCGGTGTACAGATATTTGAGAAAAATCCGGAGTCCGCCAAGGCGATTTTTCACGGTGGATTTTTTGTATCCGCTTAATGAGAGAATATATCCATTGACGGTTTCACGTGTAATATCCGAAAAGTGCAAGACATCCCTACTCTCGCAGTATTCCAGAAAAGTCTTTGAAACCTGAAGATAATTCTTCACACTGACCGGTGTATAACCGTAGTTCTGATAATGATTGCGGAAAGCCTCAAGAATATCCATGTAGGCTTTAGTTTGCAAGCTGATACCCGATGCGGGATATCTGGATGCCGGAACCCGATTCTGGTTAAGCTCTTCAAGCATTCTGCAGATTCTACGCAATTTGCTGTGATAATGAGACTCATGACTGCGCAGTGTCTCAAAACGCTCAGCCGGTAAACCGTAATGATCCGCTAAACAACGCTCGATACACTCTTTTGAGTAATATCCGTTGTTGTTCCGTTTGCAGTATTCTGTCATCGGGTTCAAGATGTAGCGGTAATTGTTCCGGGCAATTACAGTGTTTCCTCTCTCGGCTAAATATTGGAGCAGTTCTGCTGACAACTGCTCCATGGTTTTGTTTGGCATGGCTGTTCACCTTTCTTTGGATTGATTTCCCCATGTATGGGGTATCTATATTTTACCAAAGAATCTTGAACTTTTTATGTTGAATCAACCGGAGCCACCCGTGCGGTTTTTCTGCACTTTTGGCTCCGTTTCAACATAATTCTTTTTGACGCATAACCGTCTTTATGTTGAATTCAACATAATGACGGCTGGGGCGAGGGTTTTGAGCAGCATGGTATTGATGCGGACGGTAACGAGATGTATGTTTCCTTCTGGCATCCCGGCGATGACTATTTCATTTACGACCAAGAAGAATTCGATCATCACTTTGAAAGCGGTCACAGCATGGGAGGTATCGAATGATTTTTTTTGCCGCAAATAAAAAAAGGAGCTTGATATATGAATCAATTTGAAGCGGAGCGACGCTTTGCACAACGCATGAAAAACAACTATCCCGTAGGCACAAGATTAGAATTAATCAGCATGAATGATCCTTATTCTCCTGTCGAACCCGGAACACGAGGAACAGTCGCATATGTTGACGATATCGGCTCAATCGGAATGAAGTGGGACAACGGTAGAAGTCTCTCGCTCATTCCCGGCGAGGACAGCTTCAGAAAACTTACTCAGGAGGAAATCGATGAAGAAACCGAAAGTGATGAGATGACGATGCAATGAAAACAATAAAATACTTTGATATGTTCGCCGGCATTGGCGGGTTCCGAACGGGACTCAAGAATGTCGGCGATTTTTTTATGCCCGTAGGCTGGTGCGAGATTGACAAGAAAACGCAGAAAGCCTACAGAGCCTTATATGAAACGGAAGGTGAATATTTTTGTGATGACGCAAGAGCAATCGACACCGATGAGCTGCCCGACATCGACCTCATCTGCGGCGGATTCCCTTGCCAGCCGTTTTCAGTATCCGGTCGCAGACTCGGCCTCGCTGATACAAGAGGCACTCTCTTTCATGAAATCGTCAGAGTGGCTCAAGCCAGGCGACCTGCTTATCTTCTGCTCGAAAACGTGCCGGGGTTACTCAATCACGAAGGCGGGAAAACTTTCGGAGTTATCCTCTCCGCGATTCATGAACTGGGGTATTCTCTTGAATGGTGTGTGCTTAACAGCGCGAATTTCGGAGTTCCGCAGCAGCGAAGGCGGGTATACATTGTCGGATGTCTTGATAGCCGACTGTCCGGAAAGATATTTCCTCTCGCCGAAAGCGATGGCGCGTCTCTTGTCCAAGTTATACCCGGAGGACAAGGTCAGCGCGTCTACTCCCCCGAAGGAGCAAGCACATGTCTGACTTCACAGGGCGGCGGATGGGGAGCGAAAACAGGACTATACTTCGTGGACATGAATCCGGACCCAAGAGTTACATCCGAAGCGCGCTGTATCACCGCAAGGCAGGATTCGGGTATAAGCAATCACAGAGGCGAGCATTCCGGCGTTCTCATCACAGGCGCAAGAGCCGTGATAACTCCCGACCGCGAAAACGTCCGACAGCAAGGTCGGAGAATTAAAGAACCTGACGAGCCGATGTTCACGCTGACCGCTATGGACAAGCATGGCGTCGAATACAACGGACGTGTCCGCAGGCTGATGCCGCAGGAGTGCTTCCGCCTTCAAGGCTACAGCGACGCACAATATAAGGCGGTCGCAGCGCTCGGTCTTCCCGAAGCGCAGCTTTACAAAATGGCGGGCAACTCCGTGACAACGAATGTAGTGACAGCGGTCGGTCGGAAGCTGGTAACGGAGATTATAAGACTGGAGGATATGGATAATGGAAAGAATGCTTGCGTATAGAGAATTCGTAGAGAAAACAGTAATTATCAAAACTCTCCGCAAAGGTCTCGAAACCGCGACACTGAAAGACGGGTTCACAGTTCGTAAAGAGATCATGCGCCGGACAAACGAAGTGAGTGAATCATTCAATGATGATAACGGAAACTACAGAAAATGGTTAGACAGAGCCGCCTGTTCCTTCGTCCACCCGTATACACACAAATAATCGACGTTCAGATCGGCGACGATTACGAAGCGATTTATTGTTTTCTCCTCTACTGCCGCGACATCAATGCCGGCAGAAAAATAGATGAGGACAGCGCAGATTATCTCGCTTACCTTATTTCACGAAGTAATTATGAAACGGAGGGCTGCTGATGCCAAACCATGTAAGCAATACAATCACCTTTGAGTGCGACGAAAAAAGGCTCAAAGAAATTCTTAATGCAATCAAATATGAGTCCGACGCGGAGGTCGAGCATACCGGAATCGGTACGCTTGATTTCAATAAAATCATCCCAATGCCCAAGAGTCTTGATATTGAATCAGGAAGCACGACGGATCGCGGCCTGAAAGCATACAAGGACTTCATTTCCGTGTATACACTCGGCGGCACAATGAATCTGGATAAGCTGGAGAGTATCCCGCAGGAGAGCGAAGATATCTTCCTGCGTCAGCGTACAGACATAAAGCGAGCGGACTTCGAGCTTGGCAAAACCGCTTGGAACAACATCCGAGAGTATGGTGCGTCAACCTGGTACGATTGGAGTATCAACAACTGGGGAACGAAATGGAACAGCTACGACTACGGCGATTATGACGGCGGCAACAGCATTTCCTTCAATACGGCGTGGTCGGCTCCTGCCCCTGTTCTGCAAAAACTATCCGAGATGTTTCCGGATGTGAGTATCTATCATAGATGGGCTGACGAAGACCTCGGCAATAACTGCGGTGAGATGTCATATGAAGACGGCGAGATAACAGGAGAAGACGTACCGGCATCGGGTTCAAAAGAAGCATATGATCTCGCTTTTTCACAGTGGGATTACGATCCCGCAGAGCTTGGGTATGCGTTGTCTGCCGATGGTGGTAAGTGGCTTTACACCGAATACGAGCAGTATGAGCTGATTGAGCTTTGCGGTCAGCCGGCGCTGTTCACAAACGCACGGCTGACGGACAGCGATGTTCCCGAAGGACTATACTGCTATCACTTGCGGGAGAGCGATGACGGCGACCGTTTTTGTTCTGTAGAACCGAAAGTTGGTGTGAACCACGGCGGCAGCGTAATCGTCAATGAACCGATAGACTTCGGAGAACAGGGATATATTTCGTTTACAGATGATACAAGCCCGAACTTTCTCGGAGAGCATATCACTCTGCGCCGGTTTATGGACGGCGACTTTGAACAGAACGGAGGTATGAACCTTGAATAATATAAAACCCGAAGACCTACGATGCATGAATGGCAGTGAAGGTCTTATCTTACAGGGCTGCGGCGGCCCGTTAAACGAGTGGGTTGACGGCATCAACGAGATGCTGACCGAAGACGGAATCCTGCTCGGCGGCACAAAGTTCGACGAAAAGGATGTCAGCGTTTTCACCCGCGACGGACTGACAAACCTGCTGTTCCCGTTTACAGATAATTTGCATCTTAATATGGGCAAGCTCGCCATGTGGCGCTTACAGACGCACGAACAGTTCGGCGGCACTTGGCTGTCGGATTATGTCGATAACAAGCTCGGCGGCTTCATAAATGAAGGAATGGGTGGTCTCGAATGACATACGCAGAGCTTCAAACGAAAGTCAAGGAACGGCTCGACGGGACTGATATGTATGACCTTATGGAATCGCCCGACTTCCAATGCGACCGGACAGGTGGCTTCCCGACAATGCTGTTTGCCTGCTTTGAAAAAGGTATCGCATGGATTGAACCGTATTATGATATGGCACTCGATGATACGGATATCGCGCCGATAGAACAAGGATGCGCGGATTTCGGAATCCGTTCCTGTTTCGACGCGGATGATTACAACAAGCTTCTCCACGAGCTTGGCGAAGATGCCTATATGACGGCATATCTGCCGGATGATGAGGAAGGTCAATCCTTATGCTGAACTTCATCCTCGGACTGATTGCTGGATCTGTTCTCGGCGTATGCTTTATGTGCCTGTTTCAGATCAATAACCGGAAATAAGAATAACAAATCAAGAGGTCGTTTTGCGTGTAGAAATACAGCAAAGCGGCCTTTTTTCTGTTTCTATACGCAGATCACCTCCCGAAAGGACGGTGATGAGCATGAGCATATCATGCAGCAAAATCCGATGCTCGGCCGGCTCATGCGCGAAAACGCTGCGCGTTTTCCAATGTTGGGTGGTGTTTCGGACATGAATAGTTTTATGAGCTGGGTCGGCGGCAAGAAAGCACTGCGCGATGAAATCCTCGCCCGGTTTCCGCTTGAGTACAAGCGGTATATCGAAGTGTTCGGCGGCGGCGGATGGGTACTGTTCCACAAGTCTCCCGGCAGCGATTTTGAGGTTTACAACGATTTTAACCCGAATCTCGCCAACCTATACCGATGCGTCCGCGACCATCCGAAGGAACTGTGCGATGAGCTTCGGTACTCGCTCAACTCCCGAACCGATTTCGACTATATCCGTAAAACGATGAAAACGAAGACCGAGCTGCCGGACATCAAGCGAGCGGCGTACTTCTATCAGGTTATCCGCGAGAGCTACGCGTCGGGACTCGACAGCTTCGGTTCACAGCCTCACGCAATGTGGAACAACTTCCCGCTGATCCACCAAGCCTGTGAGAGATTGCAGAAGGTGGTTATCGAAAACAAGGACTTCGAGAAGCTGATCAAGCAATATGACCGAAGCGCCGCTGACGGCGCGGGAGCGTTCTTCTACTGTGATCCGCCGTACTTCGCAACGGAGGACTATTACGAGGATGTGGGCTTCACGCAAAAAGACCATATAAGGCTCGCCGAAGCGTTATGCGGTATACAGGGCTTCTTCCCACTCTCCTACAACGACTGCCCGTTCATACGCGAGCTGTACTCCCGTCCCGGCATTATCATCGAAGGAACCTCTCGTCTGTCCAATATCGCACAGCGGTATGAAGGCGGCAAGCAGTACGCGGAGCTTCTCATATCCAACTATGACACAACGGAACGCTTTAACGCGCTCCGGCAAATGACTCTGTTCGATTTCTATGACGAAACCCAACAGATACTGAAAGAAAGGAAAATAATATGGACATCAAACTGAGATTTACGATTCCGTTACCCGAAGGACTTGTCGAATCGCTCGACATCGACGAGGAAACCGCGCTCGAGGCGTATATCGATGACGGCAAGCTCGTCGTTACTACGCTCGACGATGATGACTTTGACAGTTTCGTCTGCGACGGCGACTGTGATAACTGCGATATGTGCAATGATGATTTTGGCGATGAATTCGATGATGAGGCCGATTTTGAGGATTGCCCGACCGGTGAGTATGATTGTGAAGACTGCGAATTCTTCTGTAAGCACTGTGGTGCTTGTAATTATGACGAATGAAAACGAAAGGATGAACACCATGAATAAGATTTACAAGATTCTCGGTAAGAGAGGACGTATCACAATCCCGTATGAACTTCGTGTCAGACACGGCTACGCATACAACGATATTATCTCCTTTGAGGATACCGGCAAAGGCATCCTCGTGAAACGCGAGAAGGTATGCAGCAACTGCCACAGTGTTGCGGATAAGCCGACCGACGAAATCACTTTGCTCGAATTTCTGGACGGGCTTTCTCCCGAAGAACAGACTGCGGCGCTGTATCTTCTCGCCGTGGTCGTAGGAAAGCAGGCGGATACTACTGCCGTGAAGAAGATCGGAGGTACTGCCCATGCCTAAAGAACCGCTGTATACCGACTCATTGCGCACAGCAAAAGAAAACAACGAGGTTGATGAATGGCGATCCAGTCTCAAGGCGAATAAGGAGTGCCGCGATGCTATCGATCAGATGCTCCGCGAACGCTTCGATGGAATGTATCTTGACAAGAGCTGTGCAAAAGACCTCTGCTGTGAATACGGCATCGACCGCGTCGGCTGGATTCTCGCCAATACGATACAGCACAAGGATTGGGATGCGCGCTTCCGTCCGCAGAATCGAGAATGGGCAGGCGCATTTCCGATTCCGACAGCACCCGAAGATCATGCCGGCGATTATGTATCGAACAGTCATTCTGAGATTCTGAACGGACTGACAAATCAGTACCGCGGATATCTTCAGGCGCTTGGACTGCACGGGAAAGAAGCGTTACAGCAGTCTGACGGATTACAGGACTATACTAACAGGCTGCTGATTCTCAAAGCGGAGGTGCTGAAGGACGAGTACAAGATCGGCGACAATCAATACTTTTTTGCACGGACAGGCTTCGGGTGTGATCCCGACGCTCGCGGCACGAAGGTGTTCGGTGAATTTCTGCTTGATGGTGAGAAAACACACTTCAACCGCTATGATTTTCTCGGCGTCGCAGACGAAAGCCAGCTCCCCGAATGGGCGACAAAGAAGCTTCAGGAACTGACGATTATTTGCGAGCAAAATGATAAGTCTGAAATGGAGATCGGAGGAATGGAATGATTGTCAAATTTGAGCGAAACGGACTTGAAGCGAAGCTCAAGCTCCCGTGCAGCGACGCGGAAATGCTTGAGAAAATGCAATCAATCGGTGTTTCCGACCCAACAGATACGGTGTTTCATATCGTGACGGTCGCTTCCGATGTTTCCGAGTTATCAAGACTTAACGACAGCGAAGCGGATCTCGACCATTTAAATCTTCTCGCCCGTCTGATGGACGGAATGTGGGGTAAGGAGTATGAACAGTTCCGAGCCGCGCTTTGTTATACGCAAACAGTTTCGGTTCAGGGAATCGTCAATCTCACGCAGAATCTCAACAACTATACGTTGATTAAGAGCGATGAATCGCTCGAACAGGCTGGATTGGATTATTACCTTGATCTGCACGGCAGTATCGCAAAGACTGACGAAGACAAAAACAAACTGGCGGCAATGGCACGGGAACTGATCGCATCCGGAAACGGATACGAAACGCCCTACGGAACAGTTTATGACAACGGCATGGAGATATATCGCTACTTCGACGGAGAAAACATCCCGATGTATTATGACCGCGATTTCATTTGCGTATATGAGGCACAGGCGAACGGTAAAACCGAGTATCTTGTGCTGCCTTGCGATGAAATCAGCATAACGAAAGCCGCTCACAGACTTGGGGTTAACGACATCAATGACTGTACTCTTTCGGTGGACGGCACTGAATTCGGGAACGATGCTTTCCGGAAGTTTATGGAGAGCCACTCCGCTTCTTCTGTCGCCGATTTGAATATGCTGGCTCATGCGCTATCAGCAATAGACCATAATGACTACGACAAGCTGATGGCTGTCTTTGAGTATACGCAGGCAGTTGAGAGCAATCCCGGCGATGAGGTTGTCGTGCTGACACGCCTTGCAGAAAATCTCGACAGCTTTGAATTCGCACCCAAAGTATCAGATACGGAGGAACTCGGCAAGTACCTGATTCAGTCCTCCGGTCACTACTCCTACGATTCCGAACTTGATGATTATTACGATTACGAAGCTCTCGGCGCGGACAAGCTTGAAGCACAGGACGGCAGGTTCATCAATGACAGTTATGTCGGCATTTCAGACGATATTCAGCTTTACGAAATACTCGACGGTGACAGCCATCAGATGGGAGGTTTACAGTGAAAATAAAGGTATATCAGCTTAACGGAAAGCTCGATACAAACCGTGTGAAATTCATGGATTACGATTTCACCATGAAGCACGGCGGGATTGTTCCTTCCGCTTACAAAACCGTCTTTGACGGCGATGTCGAATGCAAAGACCTCGAAGACGTATTCCGTAAATTCAACTATGACCGTCCGCCCACGCATTTCGGTCACAGCCTGTCTGTCAGCGACGTTGTTGAGGTTCTCGGTGGTGTGACGGAGCTGTACGGCAGAATCGACGTGTTGTACAGGGACAAGAACGGCGACGGTCAGATCGGCGACACGATTATCTGCGATAACAAGGAAGATTTTGAACGTGAGATCGAGGACTACGGTCTCGGCTTAATCTCTGCGACATATCTCGCAGATCAGCACATCCCGATGGTCGAATCCGGCGCATACTTCTGCGACAGCACAGGCTTCAGGAAGCTTGACGATTTCGACAGCAGCTTGTGTCAGCCGATAACCGGTCATCGGATGCTTGTCGTTGAACCGCACAAAGCGCCGTATGAAGCGATCATCCCCGACGAACTGAGAGCCTTACAACAAGCCGTATACGGCAATATCGAATGCGTTTATCCGTTTGAGGATAACGCGTTTCTTTTTGCAAACGACGAAGGTAAGATCAACGGAATGGAAGGCAACCGGAAAATCTGCGGTGATATTATTGCCGGAACCTTTCTGATTGCCGGAGATGACGGCTGCGGCGGCACAACTGATCTGACAGACGATCAAATCGATAAATACACCAAAATGTTTGAAGCCGACGAATCCTACACTCCCGAAGAAGTGGAAGGAAGCGCCGGCTTTTATATCGTCGGATTCGACTGAACCCTTCCCCTCGGCAAAAAGGGCTTGTGTCAAAAAAGGCACAGGCTCTTTTTCATATATACCACTTCACGAAAGGAGGCAAAACCCATATGAAAATCACAGCTACCATTAAAAAAGTCCTCGACCACGGCACAGTCAAAGCAATCGCCGACGCGACCATTGATGACGCGTTTGCGATTCATAACATCAAGGTGATCGACGGCGAGAAAGGCGTGTTTATGAGCATGCCGGGCGAAAAGTGGACAAACAAGGACGGCGAAACCAAGTATTCCGACATTGTCCACCCGATCAATTCCGAAGCACGGGCGCAGCTCTTCAAGGCTGTCACCGACGCTCTCGACGCAAAGCTCGCACAGCAGACCGATCCCGCACAGGCGGCAGTTTAAGTCAACCAAAACACTAAATTAAAGAAAGAATGAGGTATTCACATGAAAAAGTTTATGTCTAAGGCATCAAACAAGGTTAATTCTCTCGCCATCCGCGCCAAGTGCGCGCTTGACAATGTTAAGGCAGAAGGCTACGTCGACAGCGGCGTGAAGATTCTGATTGCCGTCGTTATCGGCGCTCTGCTCCTCGCCGGTCTGTACGCTCTCTTCAATACGACCATCATGCCCACCGTCACGCAGAAGATCAAGGATCTGTTCAACTTCAAGGGTTAATCAGCCCTTATCCGTCCGCCAACAAAATTAATATGAAAAAATGAGGTATTCGCATGAAAAAGTTTATGTCTAAGGTTTCCGAAAAGGTCAACGCTCTCACCGCCCGCGCCAAGTGTGCGCTTGACAATGTCAAGGGTGAGGGTTACGTTGACAGCGGCGTGAAGATTCTGATCGCCGTCGTTATCGGCGCTCTGCTCCTTGCCGGTCTGTACGCGCTCTTCAACACAACCATTATGCCCACCGTCACGCAGAAGATAACCGACCTGTTCAACTACAGCAAGTAAACCGCTAAATGTAGCCGGAGGCGCGGTCGGCAGCAGGCCGCGCCTCTATTATATCAAAATGATATGGAGGAAAATAACAGAATGAAAAAGATTGTTACACTGCTTCTTTCCGCACTGATGCTGGTCGGACTGCTCTCCGGCTGTGTTCAGAACGACCTCGGAGTAAAAATCAATTCCGATGGAACAGGCTCTGTTGCCATGACGCTCGGACTCGAAAAAGCGTTTTACGAGCAGCTCAAGGCGACCGGAACCGATCCGTTTGACGGAAAAACCACTACAACCTATACCGATGGCGATGATACCTATGTTGCCTATACTGAAACGACTGAGTATAAGTCATATGAGGACATCGAAAACGCTCTGCTTGCAATGGAATATGAATATGACATGCTCGAAGACGCAGGCTCGGACGACGAGGAAGCGACCGAACTCGATCCGAGCGAATACACGCTGATGCAGCCGACCGAAGAAGAAACCGATAAGCATATCTTCAAGTCTGTTGAAATCGAAAAGAACAGCGGCATTTTCTACAACACCTATACCTTCAAAGCGGTCATGAATCCGCAGCCGAAGGACAACGTGAGCGGATATGCTCCTAATGATATTTTTAAGGTAACTGTATCCGTCGAACTGCCCTCCGATATCACGCAGGCAAAGGACGGCAAGGTGGACGGCAACAAAGTTGTGTTTGAGATTGAGGATATCACCGTAGCAAACGAGCTTGCCGCGACTGCCGAGTCGAACAATATCGGCGTAGTAATCGGTATTATCGCGGTTTTGATCATCGTTTTCGCCGTCGTTGTGTTCCTGGTCAAACGTCAGAAGTAAGGAGGTAACGAAGGTATGATAAGACCGATACTCCCGAATTATCCCTTGCCGATACCCAATCCCGCTTCTATGCAGACAGAAATTGCGGTGCTGCTCGGAAAACTTACGTTCATGCTCGGTCTCGCGCTTTTTATCGTATGGCTGATGCTGAAAACACAACGCAAAAACGGTATCACACCCGACATGACCGTCTGCCTGCTTCTCACCATGAGTGTCGGTCTATTCACCTTCCTCCCTTACGGCATTACATTGGAGTCGGCGAAAGGATTAATTTTGTTCGGGATACTGCTCTTCGCAAGCGCATCGGACATCTACAAACGAGAAGTGCCGGATTGTGCATGGATAATGATAGCGATCCTCGCGTTCGTATGCTTTGAAACCTCGAACCTTCCGTCCATGCTGCTCGGTGCGGCGGTGGTATTCCTTCCGCAGCTACTCCTTGCGATGATACGTCCGAACAAGGCAGTCGGCGGCGCGGACATCAAGATATCCACAGCGGCGGCGTTTCTGCTCGGCGCGGAGAAAGGCATCCTCACGCTGATCATCGGACTGAGCCTTGCCGTTATCGTTATGCTGATACTGCGAAAAGTAAAGAACACGAATAAAAACGAACCGTTTCCGCTGGTGCCGTTCCTCTCGGTCGGGATAATGGTGGCATATCTCGTGTAGTGGTTGAAAAAGACACATTTTTATGGTATGATATATGTGTTGCACCATGCGACAAATCTGGCTTTGATGAGGTATATCATGAACAATAAAGAACTTATAAAATACTTTTATGAGGTGGTTGTTTCAGAAAACTTGCTTGATGAACTTCCTCAATATATTTCAGAGAATTGCGTACAAAAAATCGGTGGAAACGAGATTTTTATCGGTATAAACGGAATGAGACAGCACCTTGTTGCCGTCAAGAAAACATATCCCGACTACACGATGGAGATTATCCGTCAATTTGAGATCGGTGAAACCGTTATTACAGAATTTATTATGAGAGGAACACATAAAGGCGAATTTCTCGGAATAACGCCGACGAATAAAGTTATAGAAATGACAGGCGTAGATATCGACAAAGTTGTGAACGGAAAAATCGTTGAACATGGTGGTGCGGTAAATACTTTCGATGCTTTTTGGGTAAACGGTTTGATTAAGCCGGTATGATTGAAATTCCCGTTTGTCTAACTGCTAACACAACTCATTACAATCCAAGCGCATATCTGAAAAAGGTATGCGCTATTTCTATGTCAAAAAACGAAAGGAAGGAACAAAACACCCATGAAAAACAGAACAGTAATCGGCATCGTGTGCATCGTGCTGGCACTGGCGGTCACCTTCGGCGTTGCTCCGCTTGTCAACAAGCTTGCGGACAGCAGAACCGAGATTGTGCGTCTGACCAAAAATATCACGCAGGGACATATGATCGCCGAATCGGACATCGAGTTGGTGACAGTCGGCTCGTACAACCTGCCACCCGATGTCATCACAAAAAAAGAAGCAGCGGTCGGTATGTTCGCCGCCTGCGACCTTGTAGCCGGTGATTATCTCCTGCCCGGTAAGGTCAGTCCCGATGCGGACAGCGCGGCTGATGTTTTCCGCACTCTCAATGGTACGAAGCAGGCAATCAGCATCACGATTCAGACTTTCGCGGCGGGACTGTCCGCCAAGCTTCAGAACGGCGATATCGTCAGCCTTGTCGTCTACACAAACGACAGCGGAACGGCAACCATTCCGGCAGCGCTCACCTATATGAAGGTCATCACCTCAACAACAGCGGACGGCTACGACAAGGACGAGCTGACACCGAACGAGGACGGAAGCTACGAGCTGCCGACCACGCTGACGCTTCTCGTAAACCCGGCGCAGGCAAAACTTCTGACCGAATATGAAAACGAAGGGAGAATCCACGCGTCGCTTGTATATCGCGGCGAAGCGAAAACGGCGCAGAAATTCATTGACGCACAAGACGAATATTTCAAGCGGCTCGCAGAACAGCCGGCAGAGCCGGACGGTGACGAGAGTGAAGCCACCGAAGATGAACCTTTCGATATCGTAAAATACGCCAATGACATCATCAACGGCAAGACAGAAGGCTATATTCCCGAAAGTGAGGCGAATGCTAATGGCTAAGTTTATCGCAATCTGGGGTTCGCCCAATTCGGGCAAAACCACCTTCGCCACCAAGCTCGCCCGAAGTATCTACGAGGAATACCAAAGCACGGTCATCGTTGTGTACAGCGACTTTGAAACTCCGTCGCTCCCCGTTATATTTCCGAATTACAAAGCGGAAAATCTTTTCTCGGTCGGCGTTCCGCTCTCGAAAACCGAAATCACGCAGGAGGATGTCATCAAGCAAATCGTCACTGTAAAGAACAAGATGAATTTCGGATTTCTCGGTTTTAAGGACGGAGAGAATAAGTTCACCTATCCGCAGTTCGACGAAGGAAAGGTGCGCTCACTGTATTCAGTTCTCGGAACGCTCGCCGACTATATCGTCATCGACTGCACGAGCAGGCTCGCGAATCCGCTCGCCCGTGTCGCCGTAAAGGAAGCAGACGAGGTAATTCGTCTCGCGTCGCCCGACCTCAAGTGCATCAGCTATTATACCTCGCAGCTCCCGCTGTACGCGGAACCAAGATTTCGTCTCAACGAGCATATTCAGGGACTCAATGTCCCCGACGAAGACCTGTATATGCCGATTGACGATGCGAAAGCGCATCTGTCCGATGTCCGCTTCACGATCCCGTACAGCCGTCTTGTAAAACAGCAGATGCTCGACGGATACCTTTACGAAGCGGTCAACGACAAGAAATTCAATGATAAATTCAAAGCCATTGTAGATAAAATTGTCTGAAAGGAGGGCTTGCATGGCTAAAAATACAGACTTCTGGACGCTTCTGCGGCTCACGCAGGAGTATGTCTCACAGCATTACGCGGCGGCGCTGACCGATAAAGCGAAGCTCCCGCAGCTCAAAGCGTATATCGACAAGTATCTCCGCGACAATGACTATCATGTTGAAAACCTTACGACAAAGGAACTCATCGACCGGCTCTACTGCGAAATGGCTGAATACAGTATTCTGACACCGTTTCTCGGTTCTGAAAAGCTGGAAGAAATCAACGTGAACGGCTGGGACGATATCGCGCTGACGCTCCTCGACGGCTCGATTGTAAAGCTGAAAGAGCATTTCCACTCCCCGCAGCACGCGGTAGACATTATCAAGCGTCTGCTCCATCACAGCGGCATGATCATAGATAACGCGACTCCGATGAGTCAGGGACATCTGCCGAACAATACTCGTATTACGGCGCTCAAAGAACCGATTGTCGATGAAGATCGCGGCGTCGCCGTTTCCATACGACTCCTGCACCCGCAGAGAGTAACGCTGAAAAATCTCATAGACACGGAATTTGCCACCACGGAAATGGTGGCATTTTTATGCATGTGCATCCGATACGGCGTACCTTTCGTTGTGGCGGGAGCGACAAGCTCAGGTAAAACCACCCTTCTGAACGCCATCATGACCTCTATCCCCGACAACAAGCGTGTGTTCACCATCGAAAGCGGTTCAAGAGAGCTGTCGCTTGTCAGAAGCAATAACGGCAGTATTGTCAATAATGTCGTGCATACGCTTTCGCGTCCTTCGGACAATCCGGCGTATGACATCAGTCAGGAAGACCTTGTCGTCGCGTCTCTGCGGTATAACCCCGACATCGTCTGCGTCGGCGAGATGCGCGACGTCGAATGCTACGCGGCGGTGGAAGCGAGCTTGACCGGACACACGGTTGTCTCAACCGTTCACGCAGGCCCCGCCGGAGCCGCGCATATGCGAATCGCATTGCTCTGTCAAAAGAGATTTCCGATTGACTTTCAGACCTCGCTTATGCAGGCGGGACAGGCGTTTCCCGTCGTTGTCTACGCGCACAAGCTCGAAAACAATGCCCGAAAGATCATGGACATTTCCGAATGTATCATCGGCGCGTCGGGAGAGCGCGAGTACAACTGTCTGTACAATTATCAGATTACGAAAAACGCCGTGGAAAACGGCGAGTTCAACATCGAGGGACATTTCGGCAAGCCGAATATCATGTCTGACAGCCTGAGAAACAGACTGATTCAATATGGTGTTCCGCAAAATGATCTGAACCTGTTTCTCGGAATGAAAGGAGATGAGAGCGCATGACCTTCCTCTATCTGATTGGTTTTATTCTGCTGTCGGCTGGAGTTATCATTCTGCTCGGACTGACTCCCGAAGCAATGACGGACGATATTATGCGCCTTGTCTCTCCGAAGCAGACGCTTCGTGATAAAATCCTAATCTCACAAGGCAGAAAGAAATCCAGGCGTATCACAAAAGAAATCCTCCCCATCAAGGACGCGCTGACGGCGACGGGTAAAGGAAAGCAATTCACCTTTGCCTGCGCCGCGTCGGTTGTGCTGCTTGTCGCCGGATGTATCTTTGCGGTTATGCTCGGCAACCCGTTCATGATTCCGGTGTTCGCCGTCGCCTTCGCAATGGTGCCTTTCGCCTATGCCAAGAACACCATCTCGGCATACGACAAACACATCAAAGAGGAAATGGAAACGGCGCTCTCCATCATAACCACCTCGTATATCCGCTCGGACGATATCGTCGGCGCGGTCAATGAGAATATAACCTACCTCAAGCCTCCGATCCGCGAAATCTTTCAGGGCTTCATCGGCGACACAATGATGATAAGCTCGGATATAAAGGATGCACTGCGGAATCTGAAGGATAAGGTCGACAACGCCATCTACAAGGAATGGTGCGACACGCTCATCGCCTGTCAGGATGACCGAACGCTCAAGGACACGCTTCTGCCTATTGTCGGCAAGCTGACCGATGTTCGAATCGTCAACAACGAACTCAAGACGATGCTCGGCGAGGTGAAGAAAGAGTATTGGATGATGGTATTTCTCGTTCTCGGCAACATCCCCATTTTGTATATGCTCAATCACGACTGGTACGAAGCGCTTCTGTTTTCGCTCCCCGGCAAGCTCGTGCTTGCGCTGTGCGGTGTGGTGATTCTCATTACGGCGATGCTTATGATGAAATACACAAAGCCGATTGAATACAAACGATAAGGAGGTTTGAAAAGATATGCTCCAGGCAATCATCGGCGCAATATTCGGCGTCGGTTTGTTTCTGATTCTCGCGGATTATTTCCGCATTCCGTTCTTCTCGACCTCCAAAGCAGCGAACAATCTCGCCAAGCGTCAGGAGAAGAAGACAAGCACCATAGATATATGGCTGAAAGACCTTGCCATATGGGTCAGCAAGCGTCTGCGTCTGAACGAATACAAGCGGATGCAGCTCCAGACCGACCTACAGTCTGCAGGTATCAATCTGTCTCCGGAAATGCACATTGCCAACAGTCTTGTGAAAGCAGCCATTGTCGGCATTCTCGCTGTTCCTGTGTTTTTCGTGTTTCCGCTGCTTACTCCGCTTGTGGTTGCGCTTGCCGTGGCTCTGTACTTCAAATCGTCCAAAGGCGTGGCGGATAAGATTAAGGAAAAGCGCCGCAGAATCGAATACGAGCTGCCACGGCTCGTTGCGCACATCGACAAAACGCTCAAGCACAACCGCGATGTGCTGTATATACTTGATAACTACAAGGAAAATGCCGGACCGGAGATGAAGCATGAGCTTGAAATCACCGTTGCGGATATGCGCTCCGGCAACTACGAAGCGGCGCTGACAAGACTGGAAGCGCGTGTCGGCAGTTCAATGCTTTCTGACGTGACGCGAGGACTGATCGGCGTTCTGCGAGGCGACGAAACGGAAGTATATTGGTCAAGCCTTGCGGTCAAGTTCGCGGATTATCAGCGTCAGCTTCTGAAACAGCAGGCTCAGAAAGTACCGTCGAAAGTAAAGCGTCTGTCGATGTGCCTCCTGTTCTGCTTTATGCTGATATATGTTGTGGTAATCGGCATGGAGATCATGAACAGTATCGGCGTTCTCTTCGGTTAAGGTGGTGTTAAAAATGAAGAAAATACTCAAAAGCAAGCGCGGAGAAGGATACATCGACACGGTTGTCGGCGTCCTTGCCGCAATGATGGTCATTGTGCTGGCGCTCAATGTGTTCAGCTTTCTGACCTTAAAGCAAGACCTCGACTACTTTGCCAAAGAAATGATAGACGTATCCACCACATATGGCAGAACAAGCGGCGAAGCCAATACACGATATGCGGAGCTATGTTCGGAAACGGGACTCAACCCATCATACTCCTTCAGCGGAACAGTATATTTCAACGCACAAACCGGCAAAGTGCAGCTCGGAGATACCATCAGAATAAGCGTCAGCTACAGCACCTATGTCCGCGGACTCGGCATTTTCAAAATACCGATTACGCTGACGGCAACACATTCGGGACTATCGCAGAAATACTGGAAGTGAGGCGGTGATATGAAACGAATATTGAATAATCGCGGCAGCGGGTATTTTACGCCTTGCGTAATTACACTCGTCATAGTCATGATTCTGTCCGCCGTTCTCTTTTACGCAAACGCCATGACAATCATTCAGACCACAAAAGCCAATACCGAGCGCGTTCTCGACAGCTTTGTCATGAAAAACTCCATAGAAATCTATCAGTCAATCAAGCAGGGACACGATTTTACGGAAAAATTCGATAAAAACTTTTATGTTTCGCAAACTTCTTCCGAATTGTCTCTGGACAAATCTTCAAATACTCTGTATTCTATTGGTGAGGACGGAAAAACCATCTACTCCATGACTAATCCGAATGTTACCTACAAGGTAGATAACGCCCTGAAACTCAAAGCAAGCTACAACCTGATGATACCGGTGGAATTCGCGGGAAAGAAGCTGTTCGACCTCGTAATTCCGTTGACCGTCACAAGCAGCTTGACTTTGAAGGATTAAGAAAGGATGTGTCATAAGATGAAACAAGTTTCATCCACCATGAAAAAGAAAACCCTCATAATCTCAATCGAGGCAATCGCCGTTGCACTTGCCGCCATATGCGTTATCATAACGCTCACCGGCAGAAAACCTGCGGAGGTCGATCCGAACCCATCGGATACTACCGATCCGAACGTCAGCGTGAATGTTCCGAGCAATCCGGATGATCCCTCGATCCTCGATATCCCGGACAATTCCGACAATCCGACAGGAAACGAACAGACTCCCGAAACGGACAACCCGGTTTCCACCGACGATAACACAATAACCGTCAAGCCTGATGATGCTGACCCAAACAAGCCTTCCGACGAACCAACCATCGTAGATAATACGGCAAAAGACGATACAAAGACCGATACCGACAAACCCGAACAGGGCGAAGACAAGACCACAGGCGGTCAGAAGGACAAAGAAACGGTTCAAACCGGACCCGCAAGCGGCGAGGACAGAAGCGATATACTCGACGATAAGAAGCAGGAGCAGGCTCCGACAACAGAACCCAACCCCGAAGACAAGCCCGTTATTGCCGGCGATGAAACGATAACGACCGATACGACTCCGAAAGACGATGTGGTGGTCGGTGACGAGCAGACCGGCTCTGACGGCAAGAATACTCCCGAATATGTAGACCCCGCGACCGGCGGCGAGAATCCCTTCATCGGCGGCGGGAACAACGGTGTAACGGAAATCCCCGCCGAGGACTTAATCGGCGAAGACGATCCGAAGCCAGGCGAAGGCATCCACTTCTAATCGGAATAACGCAAGACACGGCGGCACAGTAAAATGTGCCGCTATTTTATATATCGAAGGAGGTCAATCCTTGAAAAAGCTCATAGCAATTATTCTGCTGTTGGCAACCTTGCTGACAGCATTTTCAATTACTGCATTCGCCGACGACAACGCCACAGGCGGCGACGGCGATACGCAGGGCGCGGCTTCGGGCTACGGCTGGTACAATACCTATCAGTTTCTCTGGAAGGTATCTTTGTATGTAGGAAAATCCGATCAGGCGTCTAAGTCAAGCAATCTAAGTTCCGATTTTTACGACCTCGGCACTGTGATAATCAAAAGAACAGGCTGGACGGTCGGCTCCTCCGTACAGTTCGGCAGCGGTACGAAGGTTGACTACTATTCCGGCGCGGGTATGTCGTCCTATACGGGAGCGACGGTAATCTCCGAAGCGAGCTGTCCTGCCGTACCGATTGCCTGCGACGGCAATATCGAAACGGTGAAAAGCTATTTCGGAAGCACAGGCACTATGTCGCTCATTCTGAACGGCATCGCATCTCAGTCCGGCACAAGCGCATACGGTCTTGTGTCCGGCAAAACCTTCACCATCGGCGGTCAGACAAAATCCGGCTGGCAGGAGAGCTATATCATGCCGAACGGTACATCCAACCGTATCCCGTGGGTAATCATTTATGAACCGATGGTTATTATGAACTGCAAAGACAAAGTCACAAAGGTGGCGTTTACGGCGACAGAATTCGCCATATCCGAAAAAAACGGATGGTTTGACTGGCACTACAGCGGCGGTACCGGACAAGCTGTGTCAAAGCTGACGCATCAGCATCTTCCGACCTCTGTGCAGCTTGAAGAATCGTGGTTCGGCTATCCCGTATACGGAGTTACGAACGACAGTCAGAGCTGGAGTAATGACGATATCATCAAAGGCGGCGGCTGGGGAATGCGCTGGCTGCCTGTCTCGGTCTATGAGCCGACCTATACGCCCGAAATTGATTACGGCGTTACCTTCGGTTCTGTAGACTCGTCGCCTGCCGCGAATAGCTACGGCAATGTGACAGTGAATTGGCGCAACTACAAGTCGCAAAGCGGAACGGTACTCTGCGAGCTGTATAAGGGCAGTTCTCTTGTGTGGTCAGGCTACAAGTCCTTCTCAGGCAATCAGACGATCACACAGAGCTACAGCGTTTATTACTCAGGCACCTCCTCACAGACGCTGACGGCGAAGATCAATTATGCCGACCGATACAGCGAAACCGATCCGAACGACAATATTGCCACAAGAACCATTACGCCGACAGGCGGCGGTACTATTGCACCGAGCGGAACGGACTACGGCTGCGGCTTCGGTTTTGCTCCCACAGTGGAAGCTAACACATACGGCTCGGTAACAGTAACTTGGCGCAACTGGACGAATGCGGCTGGATCAGTTCTCTGCGAGCTGTATAAGGACGGCTCAGTCATCTGGTCGGGATATAAGTATTTTACAGGCAACGCGATGATAACGGAATCCTACAATGTGTATTTCGGCGGGACTGCGACGGCAAATCTGACGGCGCGGATCAATTACGCTAACCGCTACAGCGAAACCGATCCGAACGACAATATCGACACCATGAGCGTCACTCCGGCGCAAACCACAGACATGACCTATGACTTCTCAGTGTCGAATCTGGTTGTATCACCGAGTTCGCTCTATCAGGGCAATTACTGTACGGTTTCCTTCCGCTCGGACAACTGGAACCGCGATCTCGCCTTTTACAGTGTGCCGGTGGAGGTGCTTGTCGGAGGTACGGTTGTAAAGACCGAGTATGTTTCCTTCTCAGCTTACGGGATGAACTATCACACTTATTCGATCTATATGGGTGACTACGGTAATCAGACTGTAACGGCGCGAATCAACTGGAACAGCCGATATTACGAATCCAACGCATACAACAACAGCATTGCGACGTCGGTGAATGTGCAGAAATATTACGAGTTTTCGGTAAGCAATCTATCCGTCACCCCCTCGACCGTATATGAAAACGACAGCGTAACCATCACTTTCCGTACCGATAATTGGGACAGGTATAACGCATATTACTCCGTACCCGTGGAGGTACTGTACAACGGAACGGTTGTCAGCACCGAATATGTAAATTACCCGGCATACGGCGGGAAGAATCACACTGTCACGCTCAACGTCGGAAGCACAGTCGAAACGAATCCGATTACGGTGCGGGTCAACTGGCAGAACCACTATTCCGAAGTCAATCCGAACAACAATCAGACGGCAACAGCCTATGTAACGGTTAAGCCTAAGATTGATCTCACGATTCAGCCGATCAGCCCGAACAGTGACTACCGAGCCGGAATGACGGTCATCACATCATATCGCATTTACAACAATTGCCGGCATAATATCATACCGAGCCATAACAATACAGTCAGCTTTGAGGTCTACTATTATAACGGCAGCTCAAAGGTTACGGTCACAAATCAGGCTTGGAGTCAGGCTGTTGTTCCCGGCTGGGGAAGCAACCTCGTCTACTTCAAGTGGACAGTTCCGCAGGCGGCGGTCGGAAAGACCGTTTACTGCGTAGCAAAGGTCAACTCAACCTTATCCGTGGACGAGTACAACATCACCAACAACACGGCGACGCTTACGAGAACCGTTGCAAGTGTGCCGACCTCTCAGACACTCGATACGCATTACGAGAAGCAAAAGCCGAGCGGATATACGATCCCGTCAACGCCTCAGACGCAGAACGGAACGGCGACATGGTCTATGTGGGAGTATGTATACGGCTCCTTTGTGCAGCGTAATTACGGTATTGCCATTTCGACCGCGAATCCGTCCGTCACGCCCGACAGCGACAGCCCGTCAAAGCAGTACAGCGGCGGCGTATGGAAGATGCGCTCCGGCTATGGTATCACGATGTCGTATAACCCGTATCTGACAAGCGTCAGCGGATATACCATTCCGTCCTCATCGGCATATACGGCGGTACAGAGAGCCTCAGCATCGTTTCCTGAATTCAGGTATTCGTCATCGGTGAACCAATACCGAACGCTTGAAAAGAGCGGCAGCGGTTTCTGCTTCATTCAGAACTCCGATGCTGACGGAAACGAACGTCTGCACTTCACGCCGCTGTGGTATCCGAACGGCAGTTATACGGTTTCCGTAACCGCGACCGACTGCTGGACTCCCGCGGGAATGATTCAGACCATCCGAAACAGTAACGCAGTCACTATTGTGGACGCGGCATACGACGATTGGTATATCGGGCGGTGAGGCGGATATGAAGAAGATATATGTATGCTCACCGTTGTCGGGAGATATCGTGAACAACATCGAAAACGCGAAATCCTATTGCGAATATGTGGTGAAAGAATGCGGAGCGATTCCCATCGCTCCGCACATCTATTTCACGCAGTTTCTCGACGATGACGCTCCCGAAGAACGCGCCTTCGGCATTATGGCAGGACTTCAGCTTCTCTCCGAATGCGATGAATTGTGGTACTTCGGCGACCGCGTATCCAAAGGCATGGTGACCGAGATCATCGCCGCGAAAGAACAGAAAATCCCCGTCAGGTATGTCCCCGACGAGGAAATCCGAAATACGAAAAATGAAATAAAGGAAGGTATCGAATATGTTCAAGAGTAAGAAATGTAAGGCTATTTTCATGATCCTTGCCGTTGTTCTCCTTATGACCGCGCTGTCGGTGACTGCATTTGCGGCAGGTTCCGGCGACGTCGCGGGAGCGATTGAAAACACATGGAACAGCGCAAAAACACAGATCAAACAAGTCGTCAACAATGTGGTCTTTCCCGTAATTGACCTTGTTCTCGCAGTCTGCTTCTTTGCAAAGGTCGCAATGGCATATATGGACTACCGCAAGCACGGTCAGTTTGAGTTTACCGCGCCGGCGATCCTCTTCGCAACGCTCGTCTTTGCGCTGACCGCGCCTCTCTATATTTGGTCTATTATCGGTATGTAATAAATATAGGTCAGAGGCTGGACTCACATGGGGTTCAGCCTCTTTTAAATTACGGGAGGTGAATTACACAAATGTTTGACTGGATCGGCGACCTTCTGTCGGGCATCGGCGACGCGATCAGCGGCGCTTTTCAGAGCTTATGGGAGGTCATTTCAAGTTCCATATGGGATATATTTCTCAAATGGATTTACGAAGCGATATACGGCGCAATAGCCGACTTCTTCACGATGATGGGCAATATGGGAGCGGATATGTTCAACCTCCCGTGGGTTGTCGCCATCGTGAAGCTGTTCAGTATGTTCGGCTGGGCGCTGTTTGTCGCCGGACTTGTCGTCGCCGTTTTTGACACGGCTATCGAGTATCAAAGCATGGGCAGAGTCAATATCAAGCGGCAGATCATGCCGGTGCTTTACGGTTTTCTCGCAGTAAACCTGTTTACAACGATACCGATTGAGCTGTACAAGCTATGTTTGACACTGCAAAACCTACTCAGCCATGACCTGTCCTCAATTTTCGGCGGCTATATGGTCGATAGTGGCAAAGGATTAGCGCAGGCTGCAACCTCGGCGCTTACAATGCTGTCGGGACTGCCGAATATTTTCAACCTGTTTTCAATGATCGCGCTCGGTTACTGCGTTATCAAGATTTTCTTTGCGAATATCAAGCGCGGCGGCATTCTGCTAACACAGATTGCAGTCGGTTCTCTGTATATGTTTTCGATTCCGAAGGGCTATACGGACGGATTTATCCAATGGATGAAGCAGGTCATCGCCCTGTGTCTGACGGCGTTTATGCAAATGACGCTGCTGTTTGTCGGACTGCTCACCTGGCAGACGGACTTCCTGCTCGGCATAGGTATTATGCTTGCCGCCAACGAAGTACCGCGAATCGCCCAGTCGTTCGGTCTTGATACATCGGTCAAGGTGAATATGATGAGTGCGGTTCATACGACTACAACGGCAATCAATCTGACAAAGGCAATTGCGAAGAAATGAGGTGCGCGGAATGAAATATAATATGGAGCTTGAACGCTCCGACCTTGCCATTGACCCGGATATGCAGATCGACAGCGATATTGGGAAAGAAATCCTTGTGTATATCGAAACATGGTTCGATGTGGATAAGAAGTTCGGTATCTCGACGAAGGCTGACGATGAATGGCTGAATATGTACGTCATATACAACCCGTATGACGATACGCTTTGGATTGAATGCGAGAAAACATCGGACAGCAGCTCCGAGTGCTTTGAGTACGCGCCTACAGAAGCGGAAACGCAGCTTATAAAAGATATGATCACCGAGAAAATCCGTGAGCTATGGAATATTACACCCAAAGAATTTTGTGATGACATTGTCGGACGGGATCAGACGATAGGAGGAATTGAATGAACCAACAGTATATTTACCCACAAAATCTGAAAGCCGAAGCGAAACTGTGGCTGTGGAGTCTGAAGGATCTCGCCGTTCTCGGCATCGCCATGCTGATATCGGTGTTGGCTCTGTCGCAGATCGGTCTGTTCCTGCCTATGGCTCTGACGCTGGTCTACGGGTTTCTGACAATCCGGCTTGACGATATGACCGTTCTCGACTTCATCAAGCGCGGGATACGGTACTTCGTCACCACACAACAGTATTATGAATGGAAAACGGCGAGCATCGGCAGCCACAACAGAACGGAAAAAACAGAGGACGAACCGCAGAAGAAATCGCCGTTCGTATTCGGAAAGGAGCGCAAGCGCACATGAAAAAAGGCAATATCTCAACGCAGACTCTGCTCGGCATCAAGTCATTTTCACGCAACGGAATACAAACCAACGGTCATGGCGAATTGGTGTACTTTACTGTACGACCGACCAATATCTCCGTTCTCTCCCGCATCAGCATCGGACAGAAGATACACCATTTGATGCAGCTCCTCTCGGCACAGCCCGATCTTGAAATCGTCTGTACCGACGCACGTGAGAATTTCGATGACAACAAGCTGTATCTCGATTCACGAATGGAAGACGAAACCAACGGAAAGGTGCGCGAGCTTCTGAACCGTGACAAAGTTTTCCTCGATGAAATACAGCTTCAGATGTCAACGGCGCGTGAGTTTATGTTCGTCGCCCGTTTACGAAACGAAACGGACGAACAGAGCTTCGCCAACCTTAACCGCATCGAAAAGCTGATCAATGAGCAGGGCTTCGACTGCACCCGCTGTGAGAAGGACGATGTCAAACGCATCCTGTCGCGTTATTTCGGTATCATGACCACCGACAAGCAGCTCGACGACAGCGACGGCGAAACGGTAATGACCAAGTGGATAATTCCGGATTAACAAAACAGTATACGGAGGTATGTATGAATTTCTTTGAACAACAGCTTAGAAACATTTTCGGCAATGAATTTGAAGATACAAAATATATCGGTCACGCCTGTTATATTTCATTCCCAGACGGCAACAAGGTGAAGGCGCAGTTCGTGACGGGCAGTGTATCCAATCAATACGAAGCTCTAAAACTCACGACGATCAACAGGAACGAAGGGACAGTCGATCAGCTTATGCTTCGCTTCCGGGATTACTTTAACCGTTCATCGCAGAACGGAAATATTCCGCACATATGGGATGACTACGGAAAGGTGCAGTGGTACGGAACACCGCTCGGCTCCGAGCTTGCTTCGCTTTCGGACGCGGCATGCGAATACATTCATATGTTTGAGCCGACACAAGACAATACAATGAAATACAATATGTAGGCTGATTTGTTTTTCAGCTTACGGAAAGGAATATCCAATGGCAAAGAAAAAGAAAATTCCCGTTCATGTCTCGAAGTCTGAAGCACAGGTTAAGGACTTCTTCGACATGATCTCCCCGTCGACAATCAAATTCAATGTCGACCACATCGTCTGCGGCGACACCTACCGCTCGGTATGGGCAATCCGGGAGTATCCTCCGCAGACAGTCGATCAGGCAATCCTTTGCAGATTCGGCGATAAGGAAAGCGTAACGCTCCATATCTACTCCCGTTATGTCGACAATATGGAGCAGCGGAAAATTCTGCAGAACGCCACCCGAAAGAACAAAATGCTCTCGACCTCAAACGACCTTCAGGAGTCGATCACAGCCGAAGGCAATATGGATGATGTGGTGACGCTGCTGTCCGAGATGCGTAAGAACAAAGAGCCGCTCCTCCATTGCGCGGTTTATCTTGAACTCTCCGCTTACAGCCTCGAAAAGCTGAAGGAGCTTGAAACAGATGTGGCAATGGAGCTGACGAGAGAAAAAATCACTATCGACAGACTGACCATGCGTCAGAAGGAAGGCTTCCTCGCGGTCATGCCGTGCGGTTACAACAGCTTTGAAAAGCAGTTCGAGCGAGTGTTGCCTGCAAGCTCTGTCGCAAATCTGTATCCGTTTAACTACTCCGGCAAGACCGACCCGAACGGTTACTATCTCGGCAAAGACAAATATGGCACAAACATTATCGTGGACTTCGAACGCAGAGCCGACGATAAGACCAACAGCAACGTGCTGATCCTCGGCAACTCAGGACAAGGCAAATCGTACCTGATGAAGCTGATCCTGACCAACCTCCGCGAATCCGGCAAGGCGATCATCACACTTGATGCCGAACAGGAATATGAGGATCTGACCAATAACCTCGGCGGCTGTTATATCGATCTCATGTCCGGCAAGTATATCATCAATCCGCTTGAACCGAAAGCATGGGCTGATGACAGTGATATCGATGACGCGGACGCTCCCGAAGCGTTCCGCAAGGCGACGCGGCTCTCTCAGCACATCAGCTATCTCAAGGACTTTTTCCGAAGCTACAAAGACTTTTCCGATTCACATATCGACGCAATCGAAATCCTTGTCTCGAAGTTATATACGAACTTCGGTATCACCGACAATACTGATTATAGTAGGCTCAAGCCGACAGACTATCCGATTATGTCCGACCTTTACGACCTCGTCGAAAAAGAGTATATGAAATACGAAAACGGAAACAAATCTCTGTTCACCGAAGACCTGCTCCGCGAGATCTGTCTCGGACTCAATTCCATGTGCCGAGGCGCGGAGTCGAAATTCTTCAACGGCGCGACCAATATTTCCGACGATCAGTTTATCTGCTTCGGTGTCAAAGGGTTGATGGATTCCAACAAAAAACTGAAGGACGCAATGCTGTTCAATATACTCAGCTATATGAATCACAAGCTCCTGACCAACGGCAACACCGCCGCTTCCATCGACGAGCTGTATCTCTTCCTGACGAACCTGACGGCAATCGAGTATATCCGAAACGCGTCCAAGCGCGTCCGTAAAAAGGATTCCGCTATCGTACTCGCCAGTCAGAATATCGAGGACTTTCTGATTCAGGGCATCCGCGAATACACAAAACCACTGTTTTCTATCCCGACGCATCAGTTTCTGTTCAACGCCGGCAACATCAATCCCCGCGACTATATGGACGCATTGCAGCTTGAAGAATCGGAGTTCGAGCTGATCAAGTACCCCGAACGCGGCGTGTGCCTGTTCAAATGCGGCAACGAGCGGTATCTTCTGCAGGTCATCGCTCCCGAATACAAGGCGGCGCTGTTCGGAAAGGCAGGCGGAAGATAAAACCAAATCTATAAAGTAAGGAAGGTGATTCCCGCAGTTACCGTAGCAGTTGTAGCAAAAAAGGTTCTCGAACTTCTCGCGTCCAATAAAGAAGGACGAAAATTCCTGGGCTATGTTATAGGCATAGCTCTTTTTCTTGTCCTGCTTCCGCTGATTGTTCTTGTCGCGCTGTTCGGCTGGATGTCAGGTGGAAGCGATGCGGTACAGATTCCGAACATCGTAGAACAGCAATTGCAGGCGCAGTATGCGGAACAGTATCCTGAACACGCAGTTGCTCTTGAAAAGATATCATCCGTATTCGGGAGCTACGGATTGGCGGGAGATGTGAGTCTGGCGCAGATGATATACATCAGCTCCACGCTCCCGGACAGCAATTCGGACGACACTTTTTATACCGCCTACGCCGATTGTTTTCTGAATGTCACCGCAGAGAATACGCTGACAGACAACATCACTGAAGCATTCGGCGTTTCTTTTTCAGACGAGGACAAGGGAGTTATCGACGCAAAAATAATCAATACGGAGGGTTAGAAGTGGAAAATAAACGCTTTGAAATTATGAAAGAGATTGATGAAACGCAGGGCTTTATCAATTCCGTGGAGATCGCGAGAGATTATTCCCTCGGTCTTGATGAAGAAACCTACAACAAATACACCGCCGCCTGTGAGCGGCAAAAGGAACTTGCCGTCGAACTCGACAAGCTCGAAAGCTCATACGGCGGCATCCGCACAAGCGGAATCTTTTATCGCAAAGAGCCGGCGCTCACGCCGAAGCCTATAAAAATTGACGCGGTGGTTTCTCTTCAAGAGGAACAGTACCACAAGTTTACGCAGAATCTGCTGACCGATTATGATTTCATTCACGACAATATCGACAATATGTATGTCGACCGTCAGGACGCGACGCACTGTCTGCTCGTCCTCGGCGATGGTGAAAGCGACGGAATACTCGTGGACAGTCAGGGCAGCGACTATGCAAGATATGTTTCGTTTCTGCCGAACGCGCGGGACTTTATTTACGAAAAAATTCAAACAATGACGGACGAAATAATCGGTGAAAGAGCAATGCAAACGAAGTACGGCACATCAATTGTCAGCTTCGACGAGCTGTCGGAACGCTTCGATACACCAATCACGAGCGACAACTACTTTGGCAAAGCCATACTCGCCGAACTGAAAAACCGCGATAAACTCTCGAATGTCGCTGCCGATGAGAACAGTATCTCGTTTGCCTTTGCTGAACCAACCAAAGAGGAACAGCCGTCGCTCACCGTCTGGCAGCTCATGGCGGGAAATCTCGAAGATGTTCATCTGCTTGACATCGACGAGGATCACGATCTTGCCACCATCGTGGAGTTGAATCAGGATACGCTTACCGCGCAAGGAATAGCCGACTGGTCTGACGTTCTCGACGCGACTGTCGAGCGAATCAACATCGGAGACTACGGTTTGCAGCTTCATATCTCCGGCAGTTCGCCCGAAAGATTGAAAGAATTCTCGTATATGCTCGCCGGTCACTGCCCGATTTCCGATTACGAAAAGTGGGTTGCACCATCGGTCGACGAGACTTTTGAAATGAAGTGGAGCGGCAATCATGAGTAAGCAAACGCAGATTTCATTGAAATATTTCGAACCGAAAGCAAAAGCGCTCGGCTATTATCTTGAAAAGCAAGGCAAGGCAATTGAAAAAGAGCTGCAGGAATATCTTGAACAGATGTATAAGGAACAGGTTCCCGACGCGGTTCGAGAGTATGTTCAGGCACAGAATCCCGATGAGGAAGCGAAGGAAGAAAAGCAAGACGGTAAGCAGACAAAACGTCAGTCTCAGCGACATAAGTCTGAACAGGCAGGCTCTGACGCAAGCGAATCGACAAGCAATTCGCATGAAGCTTCTCAGTCCGCTCCCGTGCTTTCTATGTAATGGAGGCTCGTATGGCGCACGGAAAAATGAAAACGCTCCACGGTCTCTACAAAAAAGTCGGACGTGATGCCTTCCTCGAAGCCGCGAAATTCTATTCCGGTCACGTCAAAGACTCGATAGACGCGACGCTCTCCGAGATGGAATCGCGCTGGTACGACCCGGCTCATACGATAACCGAAGCGGAAAAGATGATTGAAGACTACAACAACGGCGTCTGTATTTTGTGCCAATACGAAAGCTTTGATGACACAAGCGGACATGAATCTGTAAAAACGGAGGATGAATATGAAACAGACAACCATACAGTTCAGCTTTGATGACGGCAAGCTCGAAGCCATCCGGCTCTACCTTCAGGGCAAGGACGCGGAGCTTGACAGCGAGCTTCAGGGCTTCATGGAATCTCTTTACAAGCGAAATGTACCCGCACAGGTGCGGGAGTATATCGATAAGCTCGATAAAAGCGAGACGCAGGAGCAGCCGAAGACAACTCGACGAAATGTCGGCGCGAGAAACGCCGTTTCAGCCGAGGTGCAGAGCGGTGAAACAAACACCCGCACCGGCGAATAAAACGCGGTGTCGCGGCTGTGTGAGGCTCGTGTGGCGATAGTGACCGCACGGAGGTGCGTATGGAGAAACGAATACGGGAGTTTAAGCCGGGTTTACGGAGTTTCGGGAGGATTTACGACTGAACTATTACGAAGCGGGTTAAAGTGATGCTTGCGGTTTCCCCGCATCTCACCCTCACTGCAGCCCGCAACAGCGGACTGCACAGCTTGTTTGAGGCAAGCTGCGGCTTTTTCGGACGTTTTTGAAGAAAAAAAGATGATAGCGGTTTGGCTCTGTATGATTGCATTCCGATTGCACGGGGTTTTGACCGCAGAAAGGACGATAATATGACGAAAAACGAAGCAAATAAAAAGGGTTATTATTTTTATCTGAAGCCGGAAGTCAACAAGCTGATTGACACGCATATTTTGACTGCCGATAAGAGATCGCGTTCGGATTTTCTTTCGGAAGCGATCAAGTATTATTGCTGTCACCTCGACTCCGTTGCGAATAAGGATGTTCTGAGCAATGAGATTGTCGAACAGCTTCAGGCAGTGATACAAAACACC
>ENA-UOYA01000844-UOYA01000844.1-activated-sludge-metagenome-genome-assembly--contig:-NODE-844-length-36191-cov-8.106238_pt1 | contig 36191 bp, 35 predicted proteins | sample MGYA00238163_ERZ764804 | MGnify/ENA primary metagenome ERZ764804 (study PRJEB28919, sample SAMN05720223) | activated sludge metagenome | isolation source: Anaerobic digester | place: Hong Kong...
CTGGTCGGGCGCGAGGATCATGATCACGTCGGCCCACTCGGCGGCGTCGGCGACGGAGAGAACCTCGAAGCCCTCCTCGGTGGCCTTGGGCGCTGACTTGGAGCCGTCCTTGAGTCCGATCTTCACCTCGACGCCGGAGTCGCGCAGGTTCTGCGCGTGGGCGTGGCCCTGTGAGCCGTAACCGATGATGGCGACCTTCTTGCCCTGGATGAGGGAGATGTCGGCGTCGTTGTCGTAGAGGAGTTCTGCTGCCACTGTTTCGTTCCTTCGTTGTGTGTGTTCGGTGATCGAGCGTGTCGAGATCTGATCTCGACTTCGCTCGATCACCGGTTGGTTGTCAGTTCTTGAAGACGCGTTCGGTGATGCTCTTGCTGCCGCGACCGATGGCGAGCAGACCCGACTGCGCGATCTCCTTGATGCCGTAGGGCTCGAGCACGCGCAGGAAGGCCTGGATCTTGGGGGTGTCGCCCGTGGTCTCGATCACGAGGGCGTCGGTGGCGACATCCACCACCTTGGCCCTGAACAAGGTGACGGCCTCGAGAATCTGAGATCGGGTGGTGTTGTCGACGCGCACCTTGATGAGCAGGTGCTCGCGCGTCACCGACTGCGTGGGGTCGAGCTCCACGATCTTGATCACGTTGACGAGCTTGTTGAGCTGCTTGGTGACCTGCTCGAGGGGAAGCTGCTCGACGTCGACGACCACCGTGATGCGCGACAGGCCCTCAATCTCGCTCTTGCCCACGGCAAGCGACTCGATGTTGAACCCGCGGCGGGCGAACAGTCCGGCGACCCTGGTGAGTAGGCCGGGCTTGTCTTCGACAAGCAGGGAGAGAACGTGCGACATGGTTACTCCTCCTCCCACTCGGGCGCATGATCTCGGGCGTACTGCACGCTCGAGTTGCCGACGCCCTGCGGCACCATCGGCCACACCATCGCGTCGCGGCTGACGATGAAGTCGATCACCACTGGGCGGTCGTTGGTCTCCAGGGCGAGCCTAATGGCGGCATCCACTTCGTCCTCGGTGCGCACCCGGATCGCCAGGCAGCCGTAGGCTTCGGCGAGCTTGAGGAAGTCGGGGATCATCACCGTGTCGTGACCGGTGTTGAGGTCGGTGAACGAGTGGCGTCCGTCGTAGAACAGGGTCTGCCACTGCCGCACCATGCCGAGCGACGAGTTGTTGATGATCGCGACCTTGATCGGGATGTTGTTGATCGTGCAGGTGGCGAGCTCCTGATTGGTCATCTGGAAGCATCCGTCACCGTCGATCGCCCACACCACGCGGTCGGGGTTGGCGACCTTGGCACCCATCGCGGCGGGCACCCCGTAGCCCATCGTGCCGGCGCCGCCGGAGTTCAGCCAGGCGTTGGGGCGCTCGTACTTGATGAACTGCGCAGCCCACATCTGGTGCTGGCCGACACCCGCGGCATAGATCGCCTCGGGGCCGGAGAGCTGACCGATGCGCTCGATGATCTTCTGCGGCGAGAGCAGTCCGTCGTCGGGCATCGTGTAGCCGAGCGGGTAGTTCTTCTTGAGATCGTTGAGCCGTGTCCACCACGCGGTGTAATCGGGCTTCTGACTTGCGGATGCCTCGGCGAACGCCGCGGTCAGATCGATGATCACGTCCTTCGCGTCACCCACGATGGGTACATCGGCGGCGCGGATCTTGCCGATCTCGGCCGGATCGATGTCGACGTGCACGATCTTCGCGTTGGGGGCGAACTCGCTCGCCTTGCCCGTGACGCGGTCGTCGAAGCGGGCGCCCAGCGAGATGATCAGGTCGGACTCCTGCAGCCCGAGCACCGCGGGCACGGTACCGTGCATGCCGGGCATCCCGAGGTTGAGCGGGTTGGAGTCGGGGAATGCGCCGCGCGCCATGAGCGTCGTCACGATCGGTGCACCGACCGCGGTCGCGAGAGCCAGTAGCTCCTTCGATGCCCCCGAGCGGATGACGCCGCCGCCAACGTAGAACACCGGACGCTCGCTCTCGACCAGCAGCTGGGCCGCGGCCTGCACCTGCTTGCCGTGCGCCTTCATCACGGGACGGTAGCCGGGCAGGTCGACCTTGGGCGGCCAGATGAACGGTGCGCTCTTCTGCTGCGCGTCCTTGGTCACGTCGACGAGAACGGGGCCGGGGCGACCCGTCGTGGCGATGTGGTACGCCGCGGCCAGGGTCGCCGGAACATCCTCCGCACGCGTCACGAGGAACGAGTGCTTCGTGATCGGCATCGTGATTCCCACGATGTCGACCTCCTGGAACGCGTCGGTTCCCATCGAGGTCGAGAAGACCTGGCCGGTGATCGCGAGCAGCGGCACCGAGTCCATGTAGGCATCCGCGATGGCGGTCACGAGGTTGGTCGCGCCGGGACCGCTGGTCGCGATCGCGACGCCGATCTTGCCGGTGGATGACGCGTACCCCTCAGCCGCGTGGCCGGCGCCCTGCTCGTGCCGCACCAGGATGTGGCGGATCGAGGTGGAGGCCATGAGCTCGTCGTAGAAGGGCATGATCGCGCCGCCGGGAAGGCCGAAGACGTCGGAGATGCCGAGGTGCTCGAGGGAGCGCAGGATTGCGCCCGACCCCGTGAGTATTTCTGGCGCCGTCGACTTGGGTCGCGGGCTGGTGTCCGTGGACATGAGTTGTTCCTTATGTGCGTCGGTGATCGAGCGAAGTCGAGATCGATGGGAGGGCGCGAACTACCCCGTGACCGCGCCCACGGAGGCCGAGTGCACGAGCTTGGTGTATTTCGCGAGGACGCCACGGGTATAGCGCGGAGGAAGGGGAGCCCAGCCGTTGCGGCGAGCTTCCAGCTCTGCCGGCTCGACAAGTAGGTCGAGCGAGCGAGCTGCGATATCGACCCGTATCAGATCACCATCGCGCACGAAGGCGATGGGACCTGCGTCCACCGCTTCGGGAGCTATGTGGCCGATGCACAGGCCGGTTGTGCCGCCTGAGAATCTGCCGTCCGTCAAGAGTAGTACATCTTTTCCGAGGCCAGCGCCCTTGATGGCGGCGGTGATGGCGAGCATCTCGCGCATGCCGGGTCCGCCCTTCGGCCCCTCGTAGCGGATGACGACGATGTCGCCGGCCTTGATCTCGCCGTTGGTGAGGGCATCCATGGCGGCCCGCTCGCGCTCGAACACGCGGGCCGGGCCCTCGAAGACCGTCGCGTCGAAGCCGGCCGTCTTCACGACGGCACCCTCGGGCGCCAGCGAGCCGTGCAGGATGGTGAGTCCACCGGTGGGGTGGATGGGGTTGTCGAGCGTGCGCAGCACCTCGCCGTCGAGAGCTTCGGGGTCGAGCTCGGCCAGGTTCTCGGCCATCGTCTTGCCGGTGACCGTGAGCACGTCGCCGTGCATGAGTCCGGCATCCAGAAGCGCCTTCATGAGCACCGGGATGCCGCCGTGGCGATCGACGTCGTTCATCACGTACTTGCCGAACGGCTTGAGGTCACCGATGTGCGGAATCGTCTCGCCGATGCGGTTGAAGTCATCGAGCGTGAGCGGCACGTCGGCCTCGTTGGCGATGGCCAGCAGGTGCAGCACGGCGTTGGTCGAGCCTCCCAGTGCCATGACGACGGCGATCGCGTTCTCGAACGCCTTGAGCGTGAGGATGTCGCGAGCCGTGTGCCCGCGCTGCAGCATTCCCACCACGGCCTCCCCCGACCGGTGCGCGTAGTAGTCGCGGCGTCGATCTGCCGCCGCCGGGCTCGCGGAGCCGGGCAGGCTCATACCGAGCGCCTCGGCGACGCTGGCCATCGTGTTGGCCGTGTACATGCCGCCGCAGGCACCCTCCCCGGGGGCGAAGGCGCACTCGATGCGCTTGGCGTCCTCGGCGCTCATCTTGCCTGCCTTGACCGCGCCGACCGCCTCGAAGGAGTCGATGATCGTGATGTCCTTCTCGGTGCCGTCGCTGAGTTTGACCCAGCCTGGGGCGATCGAACCGGCGTAGAGGAAGACACTCGCGAGGTCGAGCCGCGCGGCCGCCATGAGCATGCCGGGGATCGACTTGTCGCATCCGGCCAGGAGCACCGAGCCGTCGAGGCGCTCGGCCTGCATGACGACCTCGACCGAGTCGGCGATGACCTCGCGCGAGACCAGGGAGAAGTGCATGCCCTCGTGACCCATCGAGATGCCGTCGGAGACGGAGACCGTGCCGAACTGCAGCGGGTAACCGCCGCCGCCGTGCACGCCCTCCTTGGCCGCCTGGGCGAGGCGGTCGAGGGAGAGGTTGCAGGGGGTGATCTCGTTCCACGAGCTGGCGATGCCGATCTGCGGCTTGTCCCAGTCGGCGTCACCCATGCCGACCGCGCGGAGCATTCCGCGCGACGTGGTGGCTTCGATTCCGTCGGTGACGGTGCGGGAGCGGGGCTTGATGTCTACGGGAGTTGCGGGCGTTTCCGGCATGCTACGAGGGTACTGCTTTGCGGGGGTGCGGATGCCCGGGGTGGGGCCCCGAGCCCGGCACGCGGCATCGCCGATTCGACTGATCCCTCGCACTTCCTTCTGTTGTGCAGGAGAGCTGACCATCTCTCGACGGTCCTGCATAACAGAAGGGCACGGGAGAGGTCGGTCGTTCGAGCACGGCAACCCACGCGCTACCGCTCCAGCGCGCTATTGCTCGTGCACGTCGCCCTCGCGGAAGTCCGCGAGGAGGGCGAGAGCGCGAGCGACCTGGGTGGGTCCCGGCACCCGGAAGTTGGCGAGGGTCGCACCGGTACCGCTCTTGAGCCCGACGTCGTCCGCGCTGAGGGCGGCGAACGCATCCTCGTCGGTCACATCGTCGCCGGCGTAGAAGACGGCGTCGGCCTGCGTGTACTGACGCAGGTGCTCGACCGCCTCACCCTTGGTGGTGGAGCGCACCGAGAACTCGAGCACGTCCTTTCCCTCGCGGATGTAGACATCGTTGACCTCCGCCTTGACCTCGTTGCGCGCCACGAGGTGGGCGATTCGGCTGTTCGCCTCGGTCGCCAGCCGCGTGTGCAGCGCGAAGCCGGCGGGCTTCGCCTCGAGCCACACGTCATCGACCGAGTCGGCGACCTGGCCCAGCACCGCGTTGATCATGTCGACCTGCTTGAGCTCCGCGGTGTCCAGAGAGAGCTGGGCCACCGGCGAATCGAGCCGGATCTCGATCCCGTGCGAGCCGACCAGAAGCACAGTGTCGGGCAGGTCGGCGACCGACTCAAGACTGGCCAACGCCCGACCCGACACCAGAGCGACCCGCGTGTTGGGCATGGCGAGCAGCCGAAGCACCGCGTCGCGCGACTCGGGCAGGGCGCGCGCCATCTCGGGCTCGTCGACCTCCGGCGCGAGGGTGCCGTCGAAGTCGAGAGCAACGAGCAACCGCTTGGTGCGGGCGAGCTCCCGCAGAGCACCGACCAGCGGTTCAGGAAGCCGCGAGTATCTCGGCGGCGTATCGACGTCAACCACGGGTCAGTGCGCCTTTCGACTGTCGAGAGTCCACTCGAGCTCATCGACGAGTTCCGTCGGAGACATCCGCTGGAAGCGACCCCGCTTGGCCTGGTCGAGAGTCGTGAGGAAGTCCGCCGACCACCGGGCGACGTCGAACTCGTGCACGCGCCGGCGCAGCGTGCGCATGCGCGAAGCCCGCTCACGTCGGGGCATGGCGATGGCCGCGAGGATCGCATCCTTGAGCCCGTCGATGTCGTGCGGGTTGATCAACAGCGCACGCTTGAGCTCGTCGGATGCGCCGGTGAACTCGCTGAGGATGAGCACCCCGTCTTCGTCGAAGCGGCTGGCGACGTACTCCTTGGCCACGAGGTTCATGCCGTCGCGCAAGGCCGTCACGAGCATGACGTCGGCGGCCAAGTAGAGGGCCACCATCTCGTCCCGGGGATACCCGTGGTGGTGGTAGCTGATGGCCTGGTGGCTCATCGTGCCGTAGTCACCGTTGATCCGGCCCACGGTGAGCTCGATCTCGTCGCGCAGGTTCATGTAGGCCTCGACGCGCTCCCGACTGGGGCTGGCGACCTGCACGAGTGTGACGTCCTCGACGTTGAGGCGACCTTCGGCGAGCAGCTCACCGAACGCCTTCATGCGATGCGCGATGCCCTTGGTGTAGTCGAGTCGGTCGACACCGAGCATGACGGTGCGCGGGTTGCCGAGACCCTCGCGGATCTCCTTGGCCCGAGCCTGGATGCGCGGCTCGCGCGCGAGGGCCTCGAAGCTGCGGGCGTCGATCGAGATCGGGAACGACTTGGCGATCACCCGGCGGGTGGGCTCAGTGCCGAGGGAGACCTCGATCGCGGGACCCCTCGTCGGGTTGCCGGTGAGCCGGCGCACCGCTCGGGAGAAGTTCGAGGCATCCGCGACCCGCTGGAAGCCGATCACGTCGGCACCGAGCAGGCCTTCGATCACCTGGGTGCGCCACGGCAGCTGAGAGAAGATGCCGTACGGCGGGAACGGGATGTGGTTGAAGAAGCCGATGGTGAGGTCGGGCCGGGCGGTCCTCAGCATGCGAGGTACCAGCTGCAGCTGGTAGTCCTGCACCCAGACCGTCGCGCCCTGCGCGCTCACGGCGGCCGTGGCATCCGCGAACCGCTGGTTGACCGCCACGTAGCTCTCCCACCACACGCGGTGGTAGCCGGGCGACTCGATGACGTCGTGGTACAGCGGCCAGATGGTGTCGTTGCTGAAGCCCTCGTAGTAGTTCTCGATCTCGTCGGCGCTGAGGGCGATCGGCACCAGATGGATGCCGCCACTCTCGAACGGGTCGAGCTCGAGATCCGGCTGGCCGGCCCACCCCACCCACGCGCCGTCGGCGTCACGCATGACCGGCTCGAGTGCTGTCACCAGCCCGCCGGGCGAGGGCGCCCAGGCGTCAATGCCGTCAGCATCCACGACCCTGTCGACTGGCAGACGATTGGAGACGACGACGAAGTCGTACTCCAGTGGGGCGGCGTGCGTCGCGGAGGGCATCGTTCCTCCACGGTACCGCAGCCTCACCGGACGGTTTGCAGAGCTTCACCCAGCGTTCACCGACACACACGCCGAAACGCGCTCGCGTTCACTCGCGTTTCCTAGCGTGGGCATCGATGATCAGCATCGGAATGAGCACGTCGTGCGTCTACCCGCTCTCGACCGAGTCGGCCTTCCGGCTCGCCCGTGACGCGGGCTTCGATGGCATCGAGGTCATGGTCACCAACGACCCTGTGACGCAGGATGCCGCCGCCCTTCTTTACCTCTCGAAGACCTACGGGCTTCCGATCCTCTCCATCCACGCCCCGGTGCTGCTCCTGACTCAGCTCGTCTGGGGCACCAACCCCGTGCGCAAGCTCGAACGCTCGGCAGAACTCGCCGCGACGCTCGGCGCATCGACCGTGGTCGTGCACCCGCCGTTCCGCTGGCAGGCCGGATACGCCCGCCGGTTCGAAGCGACCATCCGGGAGCTGGCCGGCGCGCACGGCGTCGAGTTCGCGGTGGAGAACATGTTCCCGCTGACGCTCGGCAAGGTCGGCGTGCGCGCGTACTCGCCGAGCTCCGACCCGGTGTTCATCGACTGCGACGCGATCACGCTCGACTTCTCGCACGCGGCGCTCGGCGGCCGGGACTCACTCGAGTTCGCCATGGCGATGGGTGACCGCCTGCGTCACGTGCACCTCACCGATGGCACCGTTTCGATGCGCGACGGCCAGCTCCTCGACGAGCACCTGGTACCCGGGCGGGGAACCCAGCCGGTCGCCGAGGTCGTGCGGTACCTGGCATCCACAGGCTGGAGCGGCTCCCTGGTCGCTGAGGTCAACACGGCGGGCGCGGGGTCAGAGGACGGCCGGCTCGCCATGCTGCGCGAGACACGGGAGTTCGCGGCATCCCAGATCGCCGCTGGCAGACGGGGGCGGCGCTCCGGCGTATCCTGACTACGCATTCCGCGGGTTGCGTAGAGAGGCACGATCATCCCCATCGTCGACAACGCCATCTATCGGGAGGGCGTGCGCCAGACGCGTGCCGTGACCCTCGACCAGACTTTCGAAGCGCTGCGCGACGGAGGTGGGTTCGCGTGGATCGGCATGTACCGTCCGACCGAAGACGAGCTGCGTGCCGTCGCGACCGAGTTCGGCCTGCACGAGCTCGCCGTCGAGGACGCACTCGTCGGCCACCAGCGCCCGAAGCTCGAGCGCTACGGCGAGACCCTCTTTCTGGTGCTACGGCCGGCCCGCTATCTGGACGCGCCCGAGGAGGTCGAATTCGGCGAGGTGCACCTCTTCATCGGTCCGAACTTCGCGATCACGGTGCGCCACGCCGAGTCGCCCGACCTCGGGCGGGTGCGCAAACGTCTGGAGCAGAACCCGGCGCTGCTCGCGCTCGGCCCGCAGGCGATCCTCTATGCGGTGCTCGACCAGGTCGTCGACGAGTACCAGCCGGTGATCGCGGGCCTCGAGAACGACATCGACGAGATCGAGGACCAGCTCTTCCAGGGTGACCCCGCCGTGTCGCGGCGCATCTACGAGCTCGCCACCGAGGCGATGGGGTTCCAGCGCGCCACCCACCCGCTCGTCGAGATGCTCGGGCAGCTGGAGAGCGGGTACGAGAAGTACCACGTCGACATGGAGCTGCAGCGCGACTTCAGGGACGTGCTCGACCACACACTTCAGATCGTGGCGCGGGCGGACTCGTTCCGCGCGATCCTGCAGAACGCGCTCACCGTTCAGTCGACCTTGGTGACGCAGGCGCAGAACGACGAGATCCGCAACATGACGCAGGCCAGCATCGATCAGGGCGACCAGGTGAAGAAGATCTCCGGTTGGGCGGCCATCCTGTTCGCGCCGACCCTCATCGGCGCCATCTACGGCATGAACTTCCGTTTCATGCCCGAACTGGACTGGCCGCTCGGCTATCCCTTCGCTCTGGGACTCATGGCCGTGTCGGGCGTGGTGCTCTACGTGGTGTTCAAGCGCCGGGGCTGGTTGTAGCGCTCGGCGTGTCGGGGGCCGTGGCATCCCTCAGTCCTCCACAATGAGGACGTGGAACGCTTCAGCGACGATGAGAAGCAGGCGGTGTTCGAGCTCATGAGCGAACGCCTCTTCGAGTTGTTCGGTCCTGGGGGCAGTTTCCGCATCACGTTGGGTCGTGCCAGCGCGGATGACGCCGTCTTCGTCTCCACCGTCAGCGACACGATCGCGTGGCAAGTCGCCGCCTCGCTCGTGCTCGAGCCTGCTGCCGCGGGACACCACGCCGCTGCCCAGCCGGAGCACGTCGAACGCGACGACCTCTGGCGCCACATCGAAGCCGAGCTGCTCGCCCAGCGCCAAGCCGCCGAGTCGGTCTCGGTCAGAGTTCACGCGGCCTGAGCACTCCGGGCGGTCTGGGCACCTTCGGTCGGTCTATTGACGGCACATCGGCGGCCGGACTCCTCGATTCGGCTGTTCTCCTGTGCCTACTTCCGTTGTGCAGGAGAGTCGAGCAAAGATCGTCCCTCCTGCAAAACGGAAGCGACGGGAAAGAGGCGGAGCGGCGGAGCGCTGGTGCCGGCGTCCCGACTGAGCCGCCGCGCGCTGACTCGCTCGGCGCGGTGGCAGGCTGGGCGAGATAGACGTATGATGTATGTTGTTTCATCCGCAACGTAGGGGACGACATGACATCCACCGGGCTCGAGCTTCGTCCCGGACTGCACCGCGTGCAGGCTCCGCTCGGCGAGCGCTTCGTCGCGCTGTACCTGCTCGTAGGACCGAAGGCGACCCTCCTGGTCGACACGGGCATCCGCGAATCGATCACCGAGAACCTTCTGCCCTATCTGGCGGCCACGGGCCTCGGCCCGATCACCTGGGCGATCAACACCCACTGCGACTTCGACCACACCGGGGGCAACGGCGCGCTCAAGGAGGCGAGCCCCGAGACGCAGCTGCTCGTGCACGAACTCGACCGGCGTCTCACCGAGGACCTGCAGGCACTCATCGACGTGCGCTACGGTGAGTTCCGCGATGCCGACGGCTTCGACGACGCCCCCGAGACCACCGAGTACCTGCGATCCGTCTCCGACCTCGTGGCTGTCGACCGCACCGTAGTCGGCGGCGAGGTGCTCGACCTGGGCGACCGGGAGGTCACGATCCTCCACGTGCCGGGCCACAGCCCCGGCCACATCGCCGTGCACGACCCGCTCAACCGGGCCCTGATCATCGGCGACGCGAGCCTCGGCGCGACCGTGCCCACCGCCGACAACCGGCCCGCCTTCCCGCCCACCTACCGCGACGTCGACGACTACGTCGCCTCGGCCGAGCTGTTCCGCTCGCTCAACCCCGACCTCATCCTCACGGCGCACTACCCGGTCTACGAGGGGGATGCCACGACCGCCTTCCTCGACGAGACCGTCGAGTACACCCGGCTCGTCGACCGCGTGCTCGCCGACGAACTGCGCGGGCGCACCGCCGGCGCGACGACCCTCGAGCTCATCAGGTCACGGGGCGCGGAGCTCGGGCCCTGGGGTGCCGCCGCCCTCGACTACGCGATCTTCCCGGTGACGGGCAACCTCGAACGCCTCGAGGCTCGGGGCGAGGTGTCCAGCGAACTGATCGACGGGCGCCGCCACTGGATCTGGACGGGCACCCGATGACGGTCAGGCTGGGCGCCGTCGGCGCTGGGTGGTGGGCGACGAGCAACCACTTCCCGATCTTCGCCGCCCGCGACGACGTCGAACTCGTCGGCGTGTGCGGCCTCGGGCCGGAACTCGACACCGTGCGCGACCAGTTCGGGTTCGGATTCTCGACCGGAGACTACGAGCAGCTGCTCGACGCCGACCTCGACGCCGTCGTCATCACCACGCCGCACGACCTGCACTACGAGCAGGCGGTGCGAGCGATCGATCGCGGGCTGCACGTGCTCGTCGAGAAACCCGTCACCCTGAAGGCCGACACCGCATGGGATCTTCAGCGCCGCACCGCGGCCGCCGGCGTGCACTTCGTCGTGCCCTACGGCTGGAACTACAAACCGTTCACCGAGCGGGCGAAGGCTCTCATCGACGCCGGTCACCTCGGCGAGCTCCAGTACGTGCAGTGCCACATGGCCTCCCCCACCCGCGGCCTGTTCGCGGGTGACCCCAACGACATCCGCGCCCTGTGGGACTCGGAGACCAGCGGCCCGTCGGTGAGCACCTGGCAGTCGCCCGAACACGGCGGCGGCTACGCCCACGGCCAGATAACGCACTCGAGCGCCCTGATGTTCTGGCTGAGCGGTCTGCGCGCCGCGACAGTCGCCGGCCGCACCTCCCTCGGCGGTGCGCGGGTCGACCTGTTCGACTCGGCCGTGCTGACCTTCGACGGCGGTGCGCTGGGCACGCTCTCGGGGGCGGCGACCCTGCCCGATATCAACCCCTACCAGGTCGACGTCAAGCTGTTCGGTACCGAGGGCGTGCTGCTGCTCGACACCGAGCGCGAGCGGGTCTCGCTCCACCGCTACGACGGCCAGGCCTGGGATCTCGACATCGAGCCGGGCTCCGGTGCCTACGAGTGCATCGAACCCCCGAACCGATTCATCGATCTCATCACCGGGGCGAGCACCGTCAACAACTCCGACGCGTCCATCGCCGCGCGCTCGGTCGAGCTCATCGACGCGCTGCTGCGATCGTCTGCGGCCGGCGGGGTCGAAGTGGCCGTGCATCCGTGACCCGACAGCCCACCACCTCGTGCATCAGGAAGGCACCATGACCGAACCAGCCGCCACCCCCGGAGTGCTCAGCGGGTACCGAGTGCTCGACTGCTCGATCGCGATGGCCGGCCCCTTCGCTGCCCAGCGCTTGGGCGACCTCGGGGCCGACGTCATCAAGGTCGAGCCGACCACCGGAGAGTGGCAACGCCACACCGCAGCAGGCGGGGCGACGGGCAACAAGATCAACGTGTCGTTCCTGTCGCTCAACCGCAACAAGCGCTCCGTCGCGCTCGACCTGAAGAGCGCCGACGGCAAGGATGCCCTGCGCGAGCTCGTGCGCACCGCCGATGTCTTCCTGCAGAACTACCGACCGGGCGTCGCAGCACGCCTGGGGGTGGACTACGAGTCACTGCGCGCCATCAACCCGCGCATCATCTACGTGTCGATCTCCGGCTACGGCGAGTCCGGTCCCTACCGCGATCGGCCGGGCCAGGACCTGCTGGTGCAGGCGATGTCCGGGGCGATGCTGTCGGCGGGGCGGGCGGGTGACGAGCCGTCGCCGGCGGGACAGTATCTCGCCGACGCGATCACGGCATCCACCGCCTTCGAGGGGGTGCTGGCCGCGCTACTGCACCGGGAGCGCACCGGGGAGGGCCAGCTCGTCACCGTCAACATGCTCGACGCCGTCACCACCCTGCAGATGCAGGAGCTCTCGGTGTTCACCGTGGGTGGCAAGCCACAGGAGCGCAGCGCCGAGGCGATCGCGCACGTCTACATCCGGGCGCCCTACGGGGTGTTCCGCACCAGCGACGGGTTCGTGGCTCTCGCCTTCGCCGACCTGCACCTGCTGGGTGAGCTGATCGACGAGCCCGCCTTCGAGGGCTGGAACAGCGAGGTCGAGGGCTGGACGAAGCGCGACGAGATCCACGCGAAGACGGCCGCGAAGCTGGTCGCCAACACCAGCCAGCACTGGATCGACCTGCTCGGCGGCGCCGGTATCTGGATCGGTCCGGTCTACGGCTACGCCGACCTCGTCGACGACCCGCAGATCGCCCACAACGGAACCTTCGTGGAGTACGACCATCCCACCGAGGGCCACGTGAAGACCCCGGGGTTCCCCTACACGTTCACGAAGACACCACCGCAGGTCTACCGTGGTGCTCCGCTGGTCGGCGAGCACACCCGCGAGATCCTGGCCGAGGCCGGCTTCGATCCCGAGCGCGTGGATGCCCTGCTCGAGTCCGGCGCTGCCGCGACCACCACGGCCTCCGATCCGGCTCCCGTGAGCTCCCGTGGCTGAGTTCACCGGCCTCACCTGGGACCACCCGCGCGGGCGCCAAGCGCTCGAACGATCGGCGGCGTCCGGAACGCTGATCGAGTGGCACGTGCATCCGCTCGAGGGGTTCGAGTCGAGTCCCATCGATGAGCTGGCGGCACGGTACGACGTGATCGTGCTCGATCATCCGCACCTCGGCGACGCGCTGGCCACCGGCGCGCTGCAGAGTCTCGACACCGTCTTCGAGCCGGAGTGGCTCGCGACGCTCACGTGCGTCGGGCCGAGCATCCGATCCTACGAACTCGATGGTCACCTGTGGGCGCTGCCGCTGGATGCCGCAACCCAGGTGTCGGCGAGACTCCCCGAGCGCGTGCCCGAGAACCCGGCGACCTGGACCGAGGTCGTCGAACTCTCGCACCACCAGCCGGTCGCGCTGTCGCTCGCGGGACCGCACGCCTACCTCAGCTTCGCGTCGCTCACAGTGGCCCTCGGCGGCGACCCGAGCGACCCGGGCGACACCGGTCTGGAGGCGCTCGATCTGCTGCGCGACCTGCAGAGCCGAGCACCCGCCGGCACCGAAAGCCTCAACCCGATCGGGATGCTCGAGCGCACCCACACCGCCCGTGACATCGCCTACATCCCGCTCGTGTACGGGTACGTGCCGTACGCCCAGGGACCGAATCCGGTCCACTTCGGCGACGCCCCGACCGCCGTGCACAGCGGTTCCACCATCGGCGGCACGGGACTCGCCCTCAGCTCGCGCTGCACGCCGACCCCCGCCCTGCTCGAGTATCTGCGCTGGCTGCTGCATCCGGTGACGCAGGCAACCTACATCCCCGACAACGCCGGCCAGCCGGCGGTGCGGTCGGCCTGGTTGTCGCCGTCGGTGAACGCCGCCTCCAGCGAGTTCTACCTCGCCACCCTCGCGACGATCGACACCGCCTGGGTGCGTCCGCGGATCGCGGGCTTCACCCCCTTCCAGTCCGAGGCGTCGCGCGTGCTGCGCGAGGCCATCCTCGGTGAGCGCTCCCCCGCGAGCGCCCTCGCCGAGACCGCCGAGCGGTTCGCCGCGTTAGGAGTGCGCGCATGACCATCACCAGCACGAGCGAGCAGGTGCTCGTCGACACCGACGCACACGTGCTCACCATCACACTCAACCGACCCGAGAAGCTCAACTCGGTCACCCAGTCGATGTCCGACGCCCTGGTCGCGATCATCGAGGAGGCGAACGCAGACGCCGAGGTGCGCGTGATCATCCTCACCGGGTCGGGGCAGCGTTCGTTCTGCGCCGGCTCGGACATCGCGAGCCTCGACGCGTATGCGACGCCGTGGGAGTTCCGCAACCGCACCGACTACTGTGACGCCCTGCGTGCGAGCCGCAAGCCGATCATCGCGGCCATCAACGGGTACGCGTTCGGCGGCGGTCTCGAGACATCGCTGACCTGCGACATTCGTCTCGCCTCGGCGACGGCGAGCTTCGCAGCTCCCGAGATCAAGCTCGGCTGGATCGGCGGTGGCGGCATGGCCACGTTCCTCGCGCACTCGATCGGGGCGAGCAACGCGGCCGTGATGCTCATGACCGGCGACCCCGTCGACGCCCAGCGCGCGCTGGCTTGGGGCCTCGTGAGCGAGGTGCTCGAACCGGATGCCCTGCTCCCACGCGCCCGCGAACTCGCCGCGACGATCGCCTCCCGGCCGCCCATCGCCGCCGAGACCGCGAAATCCAACCTGCGCGCGGCCTTCAACATGCCTCAGGATGAAGCGATCCGATACGAGCGCGACCTGCAGACCGTCACCTTCGCCACCGAGGATGCGGCCGAGGGCCGCGCCGCGTTCGCCGAGAAGCGCCCCGGCGTCTTCCGTCGGCGCTGAGAGGAACACCATGACCACAGCGACCACAGCACTGCTGCCGGATGACGGCACGGCGGGTACCCTGATCGGCCGAATCTGGGACCCGCGCGTCAGCGGGCCGAGTGTCGTCGCCGTGCGCTCCACGGGAGTCGAGGACCTGAGCGGGAGCTTCGCCACGATTCGCGATGTGCTGGAGAACGGCGACCCGGCGGGGGCGGTGGCTGCGGCATCCGGCCCGGTGCTGGGAAGCGTGGCTGACCTGCTCGCGAACACCGCGATCGCCGGCCGCGACCGGACGTTGCCGTGGCTGCTCTCCCCCATCGACCTGCAGGTGGTGAAGGCGGCGGGCGTCACGTTCCCGGTGTCGATGCTGGAGCGCATCATCGAGGAGCGCGCCCGCGGCGAGTTCGATGCGGCGGCAAGCATCCGGGAGGAGATCCTGACCGCGCTCGGCGGCTCGCTGCGCGACCTCGTGCCGGGATCGGCCGAGGCGATGCGCGTGAAGGAGCTGCTCATCGAGCGCGGCCTGTGGAGCCAGTACCTCGAGGTGGGAATCGGCCCCGACGCCGAGGTGTTCACCAAGGCGCCCGTGCTTTCGACGGTCGGCACCGGCGTCGACGTCGGCATCTACTCGGCATCGAAGTGGAACAACCCGGAGCCCGAACTCGTGCTCGCCGTCGCCTCGACCGGCCGTATCGTCGGAGCCACCCTCGGCAACGACGTCAACCTCAGGGACATCGAGGGGCGCAGCGCACTGCTGCTCGGCAAGGCGAAGGACAACACCGCGTCGGCGGCGGTCGGCCCCTTCATCCGCCTGTTCGACGCGACCTACTCGATGGATGACGTGCGCACGGCCATGGTCACGCTCGAGATCGATGGGGCCGACGACGGCTTCCGGCTCGCGGCATCCAGCCCCCTGAGCGAGATCAGCCGCGACCCGGTCGACATCGTCGCCCAGGTGATCGGCGACCACCACCAGTACCCCGACGGCTTCGTGCTGTACCTCGGCACGCTGTTCTCCCCGGTCGATGACCGCGACGTGGTCGGCCACGGCTTCACCCACAAGATCGGGGACGTCGTGCGCATCGCCGAACCGCGCCTCGGTACCCTGACCAATACAGTGCAGTTCAGCGAGAATGCCGAGCCCTGGACGTTCGGCATCGATGCCCTGTACCGCAACCTGGCCGCCCGCGGTCTGCTGAAGTAAGGACACATCATGCTCACGACCACGAACCCCGCGACCGGCGAGACCACCGACTCCGGCATTGCCGTGACCGCGGATGTCGCGGCAGTCGTCGACCGCGCCCAGCACGCGTTCACGGCCCTCGCCGCCGAGCCCCGCGCCTGGCGCGCCGACCTCCTGGATGCGCTCGCCGCCGCCCTCGAGGAGCACCGCGACGACCTGGTGGCCCTCGCCGATTCGGAGACGGGTCTGGGCGTGGCGCGCCTGACCGGGGAGGTGGGGCGCAGCGCGTTCCAGTTCCGGCTGTTCGCCGAGGCCCTGCGCGAGGGTTCCTACCTCGAGGCGACAATCGACCACGCGGGCGAGACGGCGCTCGGCCCGCAGCCGGAGATCCGTCGGATGCTCGTGCCGATCGGGCCCGTTGCCGTGTTCGGTTCGAGCAACTTCCCGTTCGCCTTCTCGGTGGCGGGAGGCGACACCGCCTCCGCACTCGCCGCGGGCAACCCCGTCGTCATCAAGGCGCACGGCTCGCACCCGCTCACCTCGCGGGCGTCGTTCGACGTGCTGTCCGCTGCCGCGGCTGCGCAGGGTGCTCCGGAGGGCACCATCTCGATCGTCTACGGCACGCAGTCCGGCCGCGACCTCGTGGCCGATCCGCGCATCAGGGCCGTGGGGTTCACCGGCTCGCTGTCGGCGGCGCAGTCCCTCCTGGCGATCATCGACGAGCGGGACACGCCCATCCCGTTCTACGGGGAGCTGTCGAGCCTCAACCCTCTCGTGATCACGCAGGCCGCTGCCGAGGAGCGCGCCGACGAACTGGCCGCCGGTCTGTTCGGATCGTTCACACTGGGTGCGGGCCAGTTCTGCACCAAGCCCGGCATCGCGTTCGTGCCGACCGGGGCGGCCGGTGACGCCGTGCTCGACGGTCTCGTCACCCGCTCGCGCGATGCGCAGGCGCAGGTACTGCTCAACAACCGCATCGCCAGCTCGTTCGATGAGATCCGCGCGCGGCTCGTGACCGAGGGGCGCGCGACGGTCGCCGTCGAGGGCGTCGCGCACGGGTTCACCGCGACTCCGTCGGTGCTCGTCATCGAGGCCGGGGACCTGACCGCCTCGGCCACCGAGGAGGCTTTCGGCCCGCTGGTGCTCGTGGTGCGCTACTCGGGCCTCGATGCGGTCTACTCGGCGCTCGACTGCATTCCCGACTCACTCACGGCGACGATCCTGCATGCCCCCGCCGACGACATCACAGCCCTGACCCGCGAGCTCGCGCCGAGAGCGGGACGCCTGGTCTTCAACGGCTACCCCACGGGCGTGCGGGTGTCGTGGGGCCAGCAGCACGGCGGGCCGTGGCCGGCGACCAACTCCCTGCACACCTCGGTGGGGGTCACCGCGATACGGCGGTTCCTGCGGCCGTTGGCCTGGCAGAACGCGCCCGAGGCGGTGCTGCCGCCCGAGCTCCGCGAGGGTGCCGCGGGCATCCCGCGTCGCGTCGACGGCGTGCTGACCCTGCCCGCCTGAACCGCGGCGGGGAACAGCGCTGCACCTTTCACGCTCGACGGCTTACCCCGACTGACTCCTGTTATGCAGGAGCGCCGAGATCTTCTCGCATCAAGAGGCAGACGGTCCCGTTTTGCAGGATCCGCGAGTCTTTCTCGGTGATCCTGCTTAACGGGAGGGTGCTGAAGATATCTGATTCGTCGCAACCTCGGGCGCGCCGAGTTGCCCGCGTGACCTGAGGCCAGACCCCGCGAAGGCGCGCGTCCCGGGAAGCTACGAGGCGACCGCGGGCAGCAGTCCGATCGCCCCCGCTCGCCGCGTGCGCCGGATGGCGAACAGGGCGAGCACGGTCGAGCCGATCCCGAAGGCCGCCAGAACGGCCGCCGCAGCGATCACGCCGCCCGGGTTGCCCCCGGCGAGAATGCCCTGCATTCCCTGCACCGCGTAGGTGAGCGGAAGGAACGGGCTCACGACCTGGAACGGCGTCGACAGCAGCTCGATCGGGTAGATGCCGCCGGTGGACGTGATCTGCACCGCCAGCAGGAACAGCGACACGATCAGCCCTGCCCGGCCGAGCCCGATGGTCAGCAGGTAGTGGAACGCGGTGAACGCGATCGCGATCAGCAGCGAGAAGCCGAGAGTGGCAGGCAGCAGGCTCCACGCGACGCCCAGCGCACCGTGCAGCAAGGCGACCAGAAGCACGGCCTGGGCCCCGGTGATCAAGCTGGCCTTGCCGATGGCGGATGCCACGAGCCGACCGTTGCGGGCCGTCGAGGTGAGCGCGCGCCGAGTGACCGGACGCATGACAAGGAACACCGCGAGTGCTCCCACCCACAGGCCGAGCGGCACAAAGAAGGTCGCGACGATCTGGCCCACCTGGGACACCGCGTTGTCGGTTGAGACCGTCAGCCCGACCGGGTCGGCGGCGACCTCGGCCGAGGCGGCCGCTGTGTCGGCGTTCGACGAGGGCAGCTGGTCTGCGCCCGACTGCAGGCCGGTCGCCAGGTCGGTGGCCCCGGAGGCGAGCTGGCTCGCACCGCTGGTGAGCTGGTCCGAGCCATTCGCGAGCTGCCAGGCACCGCTGGCGCTCTGCGAGATGCCGGACTGGACCCCGGCGACTCCCGTGGTGAGCGACGAGCCGCCGGCCGCCGTCTGCGAGAGACCGGCTACGAGCGCGTTGAACTGGGCTTGGAGCGCTGGGTCGGCCGTCGACATTGCGGGCGCGAGGGCAGTGAGTCCGGCGGAGATCTGGGACACCGTGCCGGTGTAGGTCGCGGCACCCGAGCTCAGCTGAGCCGCACCATCCTCGAGCTGGCTGAGACCGGAGGCAAGCGAACCGACGCCGTCCGTGTACTGGGTCAGCCCCGAAGACAAGGAGGTCGCCCCGTTGGCGAGCGACGTCGCACCGTCGGCGGCCGCGGTGAGCGACGTGCCGAGATCGCCGAGGCTCGAGTAGATGCCGCCGATGTACTGGGCGGTGATGGCCTTGCCGAAGGTGTCGGTCATGGTCTGGCCGACGACCTGTGCGACCGAGCCGGTGAGGTAGCTGTGCGTGTCATCCGTGCGGATCGAGATGTCGGCCTTCTTCGGGTCGGCGCTCGACAACGAGAGGATCGAGTCCGAGAAGTTCGACGGAACGGTGAGCACGGCGTACACCTCGCCCGAGGCGAGCTTCGCCTCAGCGTCGGCCGCGTTGGTGATGGTCCAGTCGAAGCCCTCGCTGCCGGTCAGCTCGGTGACGAGCTGACGCCCAGCGAAGACGTTGGTCACCGATCCGTCGGCGTTGGTCACCTTCTGGAGGGTGTCCTGGTTGACGATCGCCACCGGAATCGAGTCGATGGCGGACTTGCCCTGCCCGACGGCACCCACGAAGAGACCCGCAAAGGCGAGGGGGATGAGGACGACGGCGGCGATTCCTACCCGTCGGAGCCAACTGGTGGTCACTGTGCGAATCCTTCCGAGGCACTGAGCGAGTACAGATCGATGTCGATGCGCGGGCGATTGCTCGCGACATCAGTCGCCCGACCGGGCAACGGCGTGCCGACGACCAGAGTGGTCGTGGCGGGAGCGAGGGCGTTGATCGCGGCGATGAAGGCCGCCTCGTCCTCGGGGTTGGCGAAGGGATCGAGCTGGTCGAGCATCACCACGGGGGTGCGCTCGGCCAGGGCGACGGCGGCGAGGGCGACGGCGCGTTCGAGCTGGGGCAGCTCGACGAGCGTGCTCTCGGCGCGCACCGTCGATGCGGCGGACCCGAGCACATCGTTGATGCGCGCGAGCCAGCGGCGCGCAGCACGGCGCGTGCGGTACAGGCGGTACCACGGCAGCGTCATCTCGAGCCGCTCGACGAGCAGTTCTCCGACCGTGACGGAGGTCTCCGATCGCTGCGACCCGCCGATGTCGGCGAGCGCGACGAGCGAGCGCACGTCGGCGGCCTCAGACGGCAGCGGATGCCCGGCCACCTGTGCCCGGCCCGACACCGGGTCGAGGCGTCCCGAGAGAGTGGCAGCCACGAGTCGACGGTCGAGCGGGTCACCGCTGGCGACGACTATCGCACCGCGCGGAACACTGATCGACAGCGGTCCCACCTCGTGCTCGCGGGATCCTGCGACGAGATACTCGGCGCTGAGCGCCAGCTCACCCTCGCCGCGTGCCCAGTCGACGGCGTGCTTGTGCTCGCGCAACTGTTCACCCTCGATGTCGACGTTCGGCAGCAGACGACCGAGCCAGCGGGGCATCCACCAGGCCGCCTTGCCGAACAGGGTCATGAGCGCGGGCACCAGGGTCATGCGCACGAGGAAGGCGTCGAAGGCGATACCGACGGCGAGTCCCAGGGCGATGGGCTTGATCATGCCGCTGCCCTCGGGAACGAACGCGAAGAAGACGAAGAACATGATGAGCGCGGCCGCCGTGACGACACGGGCGCCGTTGGCGAAGCCGTGCTTGACCGCGTAGCGAGCGTCGCCGGTCTTGACGAACTCCTCGCGCATACCGGAGACGAGGAACACCTCGTAGTCCATGGCGAGACCGAAGAGCACTGCCATGAGGATGATCGGCATGAAGCTGAGAATCGGTCCGGGATTCTCGACCCCGATGATGTCGCCGAGCCATCCCCACTGGAAGACGGCGACGACGACACCGAACGATGCCACGACGGACAGCAGGAACCCGAGCGCCGCCTTGATCGGCACGAGAACAGATCGGAACACCATCATGAGGAGCACGATCGAGAGCCCCACGACGATGAGACCGAAAGGCACCAGCGCGCTGGTGAGGCGGTTGGAGATGTCGATGCCGATTGCGGTCGTACCGGTCACAGTGATCGGGGTGTCGTACTTCGCCGCGATCGAGGGCGCGAGGTCGCGGATGGTCTGCACGAGCTGCTTGGTCTCGAGCGAGTCAGGGGCCGATGACGGGGTGACCTGGATGATCGCCGTGTCGAGACCCTCGTCGGGGAAGCCCTGCGACACGTAGGCGACATCGGCCAGGCCACGCAGCTGGGATCCGATCGAATCGAGGTCCTCCATGATCGTGACCGTCTGGGTGATGTCGACCGCGACGATCAGCGGACCGTTGAAACCGGGCCCGAAGCCTTCGCTCACGAGGTCGTAGGCCTTGCGCTGGGTGGAGTCGACGGGCTGTGAACCACCGTCGGGCAGGTTGAGGTCGAGGCTCATCGCCGGGATGGCGAGAGTTCCGAGGATCGTGATCACGCCGAGGGTGGCCAGTACGGGCCGCTTCATGACGCCGGTGACCCAGCGAAGCCCCATGGTGCGGTGCGGGCGCTCGGTGGTCGAGCTCGTCGAGACCTCGCCGACGTGCGCACGCTTCCTGGCCCGCGAGCCCTCCTTGGGAATGAGGCGCCCCTTCGCAAGTCCCAGCAGTGCCGGCAACAGGGTCGTGGCGACCCCGATCGCGATGAGCACCGCGACGGCCGCTCCGACTCCCATCACGGAGAGGAACGGGATGCCCACCACGAGCAGTCCGAGCAGCGCGATGATGACCGTGACGCCGGCGAAGACGACGGCGCTTCCCGCAGTGCCCACGGCCATCGCCGCGGATTCCTCGGGGTCCTCGCCCTTGGCGAGCTGAGTTCGATGCCGCGAGAGGATGAACAGGGCATAGTCGATGCCGACCGCCAGCCCGATCATGAGGGCGAGCAGCGGTGCCGAGCTGGATACGGTCGTGAACGCGGAGAGGGTCATGATCGCACCCATGACGATGCCCACGCCCAGCAGCGCGGAGAGCAGGGGCATGCCCGCGGCGAGCAGTGATCCGAAGGTGATCACGAGCACCACGCCGGCGAAGATGACACCGAAGACCTCGGTGATGGTGATGGCGACGCTGGTCTCCTGGAAGACCTGACCGCCGAACTCGACCTGGAGGCCCTCAGCGGTGCCGACTTCGGCCGTCGCCTTGAGGTCGGCGATCGTGGCATCCGTGACGTCGGTCGACGGACCGTCGAACTGCACCCGGATGATGGCCATCGTGCCGTCGTCGGAGATGGCCTTGCCCGCGTACTGGTCGAACGGGCTCATCGCCGAGTCGATGCCGGGCACCTTCTCGATGGCGGTCACGAGCTCTTCGATGGTCGCCTTCTCCGAGCCGATGGATGCCCCGGCAGGAGCCACCACGACGGCGGTCGCCGACGCGCCGGCGACCGACGGGAACACGGCCTCGAGTCGGTCCAGCGCTTGCTGCGACTCGGTGCCGGGAATGGCGAACGACTCCTGCGTCTTGCCGCCGAGACCGATGCCCGCGCCGAGCACCGCTATGAGCACGAGCACCCACACCCCGATCACGCGCCAGGCGTGACGGTACGAGAAGCGGCCGAGTCGGTAGAGAAGTGTTGCCACGGTTACCCCAGGGTGGTGTTGGTGATCGAATTTGTCGGTTGTCGAGCTTGTCGAGACAGTCGAGACAGTCGAGATCTAGCGGATACGAACGGGGGCGAGAAGCTCCCCCATGATCGTGAGGAGAGCAACCCTGGTCTCTTCACGGGGCTCGACCGGAAGGTCGAGCGAGTGCACGGTGCACAGCATGTAGGCGGCGCCGCCGAGGGCGATGCCGAAGCGCATCTTCTCCTCGAGGCTCGCGGAGTTGGCCGAGAAGAACTCGGCAAGGCGGAAGACGAGCGCGTTGGCGCGGTCGATCACGGGCACGTCGACGAGCGACGGACCCTGGTTGATGAACATGTGCACTTCGAGTCGGTGGTCGAGCAGGAAGTCGACGAAGGCCTCGAGGAAGGTCGTGCGGGCGTCGTCATCGAGCTCGAGTCCGACAAGGGGCTCGAGTATCGCGATCATGCGGTCGATCGCCGGGCCGATGGCCGCCTCGAGGAGCGCCTCCTTGGAGGCGTAGTGGTAGAGCACGCTCGACTTGGAGAGTCCGGCAAGCTCTGCGATGCGCTGCAGCGAGGTGCCCGCGTACCCGGCGGTCGCGAATTCCGCGAGCGCAATGGTGCGGAGGTCCTCTTGGCTTGACATGCTTCCACGATAACTGACCGAGCGGTCAGGAAACTGTCCGATCGGTCAGTTGTGGGTGAACTCTCAGTAACGTCCTCACACGTTATGGTCATCTTCCATGAGGAGATCCACGGTGAGTTCGTTCAGCGCGTGCATCGCCACGGCCAACCGCCGCAAGGACTACCCCGTCATCTCCGCGATGTTCGACAAGGAACGCAGCCATCGGCTTCTCGAGGCGCTCGGTGCCCCACTCCCCCGCGACTTCCGAGTGATCGGTGAACTCTCCCGCCTCACCCCCGATCACCTTGTCGAACCGACAGTGCTCAAGCCGGCGAGGTCGTACAACAATCGAGGCGTTGTTGCGCTGGTCCCGCTCGGCGGCCACCGCTGGTTCGAGCAGATCACGGCCACCGAGTTGACCTTCGCGGAACTCACCGCGAGGTTGGACGCCGAACGGGAGAAGGCTGGATTCGCCGACCGTTGGATCGGCGAAGAGCTGTTGCGAGCCGCAGACGGGTCAGACCGGCCCGTCGACGACGTGAAGATCTCGATGTTCGGCGACTACATGGCCTGCTCGTTCGTGAGGAGCACCAGACCCCGGGGATTTCAGTGGTTCGATGACGTCTGGGAGAAGGTCAACGTCGGCATCCACACCGAGAAGCTCGATCCAACACTGAACGCACCCGAGAATGCCGAGCAACTCCTCGGCATCGCCCGCGCCATCGGTGCCGCCCTACCGCTGCCGTACATTCGCGTCGACCTCTACCCGACCGATCGGGGCCCAGTCGTCGGGGAACTGACCCCGCTGCCGGGGTGGTACTTCAATTTCAATGACGAGTGGGATGAGCGGATGGGTCGACTGTACGAGGAGCGCGAGCGCTACCTCTTCAGCCGCGGGATGGACTGGAGCCGGGTGACTCCTCCCGACGTCCACACGATCCTCGCCGACCTCGGACTCACCTAGGCCGCGACCCCTAGCGCCCGCGCGGGGCCGTGGATGGTCCAACGTGGTCGCGCAACCACGACGTGAGCGGCTGCACAGCGTCGAAGAAATCGACCACCGTGGCCAGGAGCTCGTCGCCGTTGCGGCAGTCCTCCGGGTCGAGCCGGATGCCCGCGGCGATGCCCTTCTGGCGCAGCAGCCCGATGCGCGGATGCTCCTTGTCGTAGCCCCGAGGCGCGGTCTTGAGGGGCTCAGCACCGCCGGGACCGACGTCGATTCCATCGCGGCCGAGCTCGTCGATGATGCGCTCGAGTTCGAGACCGGGCGCGGGGGCATCCACTGCCGCGCGGAAGCGCTCCAGCTGATCGGGGGCCAGCAGGTAGCCACCTCCGGCAGCGAACATCCCCTCGGCGCCCACCTGGAGGTAGAGCACCGCCCCCCGGTCGTCGAGCACCGCGGCGTGCGCTGTCTTGTAGGGCGACTTGTCCTTGGAGAAGCGCACATCACGGTTCATGCGGAAGGGGCGGAATCCGTCGTAGGGTTCCGGAAGCGCCGCGAGCAACGACTCCATGGGGTCGCGAACGACCGCCTCGAACTCGGCCTTGTGCGCCAGCCAGAACTCGCGGGTGTTGTTCGCCGCCAGCTCCCGGAAGAATGCGAACGCTCGCGGGGTGAATCCGTTGACCACATCAGCCACTGTACTGATGGGCTGCGCGATCGCGACAACTGCGGGTAGCGTGGACGACGACGGTCTGGGAGGCACACGTGCGCAGGTTCTTGTTCAACACGAGCATCCTCAGTGCTCTGTTCGGAGTGTTCGGCGTCGTTCAGTCGACGCGGCGTGGCCCGCGCGACTGGCGCCTGATTCTGATGTGGATCAGCTGGGGTCTCACCGTGGCGATCGCCGTGGGCACCGTGGTCAAAGATGCCCAGACCAACGAACTGGAGGAGGGACCGTGAACTTTGACGGACCGGGACCGTTCGCACCTTTCGCGCACTTCGCGCACTTCGCGATGATGATCGTCGGCGGGCTGCTGTGGCTGTTCATGCTGTTGGTGGTCATCGCCCTGATCTTCCTGCTGGTGCGGTTCCTCCTGGTGGCCACCAAGGCCGCCCAGATCTACGTCGCGAAGAACAGCCCCGCGGTGTCGAGCGAGACACCGAACACCGCAAGCGCTGCGCCGGCCACGACCACGCCGCCAGCCAAGGCGGCACCGAGGCCACGCACGCCCAAGGCGCCCTGAGTCGCCATGAGCGTGACGTTCGACACCGTCCTCACGGGCGGGGGAACAGCCTCCGGCATCGTCGTGCCCGAGGAGATCATGGCCCAACTCGGCCCGGCCAAGCGCTACCCGGTTGTCGTCACCGTCGGGGACTACAGCTACCGCAGCAGCGTGAGCTGGTACAAGGGCGCCTTCATGATCAGCGTGAGCTCAGCCGTCAAGGCCGAGGCGGGACTCACCGGCGGCGACGCGATCACCGTCACGCTCGAGCACGACACCGAGCCTCGCGTGCTCGAACTGCCCGCTCCGGTCGCTGACGCACTCGAAGCCGCTGACGCCCTCGAGGCGTTCCGGGCTCTCTCCTACTCGAAGCAGCGCGCGGTGGTCGAGCCGTGGGTGGCCGCGAAGTCGGATGCCACGCGCGACAAGAACCTCGAGAAGATCCTCGCCGCGGCACGCGGCTGAGTTAGCTCAAGAACCCGCGCAGCAGTGCCGCCGAGCCCTCCAGGTGCTCGCCCATCGCCAGCGCGGCTCGTTCGGGGTTGCCCGTGAGGATCGCCACGACGATGTCCTCGTGCTGCTGGTTCGAGTGCTCGATGTTCTTCGCGAGCAGCGGGATGCCGTCGAGCAGCTCGTTCACCCGGGTGCGGTTGTCGGCGAGCAGCGAGACGAGCGACGGGGTGCCCACCACCTCAGCGATCGTCAGGTGCAGCCGGGAGTCCAGGCGACGGTAGTCGGTGACGGATGCCGCGGCGGTCTCCCTCAGCCGAGTCCACAGCAGATCGCGCTGAACGCCGCTGAGCTCGCGTGCCGCTGCCGCCCTGGCCGCCCCCACCTCGAGGATCTCGCGCAGGCCGAGCACATCGTTGAGGTCGACCGCGGCGGGGGGTGGGGTGTCCGCCCGCGACGTGGGCAGCGGCTCGCTGACGAAGGTGCCGCCGTACCGACCCCGGCGGGATACCAGGTAGCCGGCATCCGCCAGGCTCTTGATGGCGTCGCGCACAGTGTCGCGGCTCACGGAGAAGCGCGCAGCAAGGTCGCGCTCGGGCGGAAGCGGCTCGCCCGGGCCGACGACGCCGAGGCGGATGGTCTGGAGCAGGCGCGCCACGGTGTCCTCGAACGAGTTGCCGCTGCGCACCGGCCTGAGCAGTACCTCGTCGGCGAGGCCCTCGTAGGTCGCGTCCTCCCCCGGGGTCGCCATGATTACAGCGGCGTCACGTAGGCCGAGCTGATACCCCCGTCGACGAGGAAGGTCGACGCGGTGATGAAACTGGCGTCGTCGCTGGCGAGGAACGCCACCGCGGCGGCCAGCTCCTCGGGCTCGGCGAATCGCCCCTTGGGGATGTGCACCAGCCGACGCTGAGCCCGCTCCGGGTCCTTGGCGAAGAGTTCCTGCAGCAGCGGGGTGTTGACCGGGCCGGGGCACAGTGCGTTGACACGGATGCCCTGCCGCGCGAACTGCACGCCGAGTTCCTTCGTCATCGCGAGCACTCCACCCTTCGACGCCGTGTAGGAGATCTGGCTGGTCGCCGAGCCCATGACCGCGACGAACGAGGCCGTGTTGATGATGGAGCCCGACTGCTGCTTGACCATGTGCCGCAGCGCCGCGCGGGAGCACAGGTAGACGCTCTTGAGGTTGACGTCCTGCACCCGGTTCCAGGCCGGCAGCTCCGTGGTCTCGATGGAGTCGTCGTCGGGCGGGGAGATGCCGGCGTTGTTGAACGCGATATCGACGGAGCCGTACTTCTCGGCGGCGGTGTCGAAGAGGTGGTTGACCTGTTCCTCGTCGGTCACGTCGACCTGCACGAACAGCCCACCGACCTCCGCGGCCGCCTTCTCGCCGGTCTCGGCGTTGAAGTCGCCGATCACGACTGTCGCGCCCTCGGCGGCGAACCGTCGCGCCGTGGCAAAGCCGATGCCGCTCGCGCCGCCCGTGATGACGGCGACCTTGCCCTTCAGCCGCTGGGTGAGGTCGATCTTGGTGATGGTCATGTGTGCCTTTCTGCTGGTTGAGTAGCGGCGAAGCCGCGTATCGAAACCGGGTCTCGATACGCGCTGCGCGCTACTCGACCGGCCGCTTAGTCGGTTGAGATGAAGACGTTCTTGGTTTCGGTGAAGGCGGAGGCCGCATCCGGACCGAGCTCGCGGCCCAGTCCCGACTGCTTGAACCCGCCGAACGGGGTGGAGTACCGCACGCTGGAGTGCGAGTTCACGGAGAGGTTGCCGGACTCGACCCCGCGCGCGACCCGGATGGCACGACCCACATCGCGCGTCCAGATCGAGCCGCTGAGCCCGTAGATGCTCGAGTTGGCCAGGGCAATGGCGTCGGCCTCGTCGTCGAACGGGAGCACCGCGACGACCGGGCCGAAGATCTCCTCGGTGACCACCGGGTCGGTGCGCGAACTCGGCGTGAGCACCGTGGGCGCGAACCAGTAGCCGGGGCCGTCGGGCTTGCTGCCACGGAAGGCGACGGCCGCGTCATCCGGAACGTAGGCGCTGACCGCGTCGAAGTGGGCCTTCGAGACGAGCGGGCCCATCTCGGTGGCCGGGTCACCGGGGGCACCGACGACCACGCCCTTGACCGCGGGCTCCAGCAACTCCATGAACCGGTCATAGACGCTGCGCTCGACGAGGATGCGGCTGCGCGCGCAGCAGTCCTGACCGGCGTTCTCGAACACCGCGTACGGCGCCGTGGCCGCGGCCTTCTCCAGGTCGGAGTCGGCGAACACCACGTTGGCGCTCTTGCCGCCGAGCTCGAGGGTGACGGCCTTCACCTGGTCGGCGCACCCGGCCATCACCTGCTTGCCGACCTCGGTCGAGCCGGTGAAGACGATCTTGCGCACCTGCTCGTGAGTGACGAAGCGGTTGCCGACGACCGAGCCCTTGCCCGGCAGCACCTGGAACAGTCCCGCGGGCAGCCCGGCCTCGAGCGCGAGCTCGCCGAGGCGGATGGCGGTCAGCGGCGTCCACTCGGCCGGCTTCAGCACGACGGCGTTGCCCGCGGCGAGTGCAGGCGCGAAGCCCCAGCTCGCGATCGTCATGGGGAAGTTCCACGGCACGATCACGCCGACCACACCGAGCGGCTCGAGGAAGGTCACGTCGAGACCCCCAGCCACGGGGATCTGCTTGCCGATCATGCGCTCGGGTGCCGCCGCGTAATAGTTGAGCACGTCGCGCACGTGCCCGGCCTCCCATCGCGCCTGACTGATCGGATGCCCGGAGTTGACCACCTCGAGGGCCGCGAGCTCTTCAACGTGAGTGCCCACGACCGTCGCGAAGTCGCGGAGGGCCTGGGCACGAGCCGCCGGAGCGAGAGCCGCCCATGCTCGCTGCGCAACGACGGCGCTCGCGATCGCGTCATCCACCTGCTCGCGTGAGGTCTGGTGCACGGTATCGAATGCCTGACCGGTCGAGGGGTCGATGAGGGTCGTCGACCCGGTGATCGAGCTTGTCGTTCCGGTGATCGAGCTTGTCGAGATCTCAGCCATGGTGTGCCCCTTCGGTCTCGACGCGCTCGACCACCGAGCGGTACTCCTTCGCTGCATCCACGAGTCCCGCGAAGAGTCGCGCGTCTTCGGCGGCGTCCTCCTCGGGATGCCACTGCACGGCCACCCCGAAGGGATGGTCGGCCAGCTCCACCGCCTGAATCGTGCCGTCGTCACTGCGAGCCGACACGACGAGTCCCGGAGCGACCTCGTCGATCGCTTGATGGTGGTAGCTCTTGACGTCCACGGTCTCGTCACCCTGCAGCAGCTGCCCCAGCTTCGTGGATGCCTCGACCCCGACCTCGTTGACCGCGAAGCGACCCTGGCCGAGGTTGTAGCGCGTGGTGCCGATCACGTCGGGCAGGTGCTGGTGCAGGGTGCCGCCGAGTGCCACGTTGAGCACCTGAGCCCCGCGGCAGATGCCGAGGAAGGGCAGGCCGCGGTCGATGGCTGCCGTCAGCAGGGCGTCCTCCCAGGCGTCGCGATCCCGGCGAGGCTCATCGGTGGTGGGGTGCGGCTCCTGGCCGTAGCGGGCGGGTTCGACATCCTTGCCGCCCGTGATGATGAGCCCGTCGAGGCCGTCGAGCACGGCGTCGGCGATCTCAGCGTCGACCGGCTGTGGCGGCAGCAGCACCGCGATGCCGCCGGCACGGGTGACCGCCTCGAAGTACACCTTCGGCAGGAAGCTCGCGGGCACGTCCCACACCCCGGTCTGTGCCTGCTCGAGGTACGTCGTCAGCCCGATGACGGGTCGGGCCGGTTGAGTAGGCGAAGCCGTATCGAAACCAGGTCTCGATACGCCGCCGTCGGCGGCTACTCGACCGGCGGAGTGCTCAGAACCGCTCGAAACCACGAACCCGCTCCCAATCCGTGATCGCGGCGTCGTAGGCCGCCTGCTCGATGCGCGCGTTGTTGAGGTAGTGCGCGACGACGTCCTCGCCGAACGCCTCCGTCGCAACCTCGGACGCCTGGAAGAGTGCCGCGGCCTCGCGCAACGATGACGGCACGCGCGGGGCATCCGACACGTAGGCGTTGCCCTCGAAGATCGGCTCCAGCTCCAGCTCATGCTCGATGCCGTAGAGCCCGCCCGCGATGAGCGCCGCGACCGCGAGGTACTGGTTGACGTCGCCACCGGGCACGCGGTTCTCCACGCGCAGGCTGCGTCCGTGGCCGACGACGCGCAGAGCGCAGGTGCGGTTGTCGAGTCCCCACGCCACGGCGGTCGGTGCGAAGCTGCCCTCGACGAAGCGCTTGTAGGAGTTGATGTTGGGGGCGAAGAACAGGCTGAGCTCGCGCAGTGTCGCCAGCTGGCCGGCGATCCAGTGCTCCATGAGCTTCGAGAATCCGTAGGGCCGATCCTTGTCGGCCATGACGGGCTCGCCGTTCTCACCCACGACCGAGAGGTGGATGTGGCACGAGTTGCCCTCGCGCTCGTTGTACTTGGCCATGAAGGTCAACGACTTGCCGTGCTGGTCGGCGATCTCCTTCGCCCCGTTCTTGTAGACGGAGTGGTTGTCGCAGGTGCCGAGCGCGTCCGTGTAGCGGAAGGCGATCTCCTGCTGGCCGAGATTGCACTCGCCCTTGACGCCCTCGCAGTACATGCCGGCGCCATCCATGCCGTTGCGGATGTCGCGCAGCAGCGGCTCCATGCGGCTGGACGCGAGCAGCGCGTAGTCGATGTTGTAGTCGCTGGCCGGGTAGAGGTCGACGTACTTCTTCTTCCAGGCATCCCGGTAGCTGTCCTCGAAGACGATGAACTCGAGCTCCGTGCCCACGAACGAGCTGAGGCCCTTCTTGGCCAGGCGGTCGATCTGGCGCTTGAGGACCTGCCGGGGGTCCGGCGCGACGGGTGTGCCGTCGAGCCAGGTCAGGTCGGCCGTGACGAGCGCCGTGCCCGGCAGCCACGGCACCAGACGCAGGGTGTCGATGTCAGGCATCATCGCCATGTCGCCGTAGCCTCGCTCCCACGAGGAGATCGCGTATCCGCTCACCGTGTTCATCTCGACATCGACGGCGAGCAGGTAGTTGCAGCACTCGGCGCCGTGCTCGGCGAGCTCCTCCAGGAAGAGACGAGCGGATGCGCGCTTGCCGACGAGGCGCCCCTGCATGTCGGTGAAGGCGATGATGACGGTGTCGATCTCCTTGGCCGCGACCATCACGGTCAGCTCCTGAACAGTCAGGTTGCCCGTCTTCGTGTGCGTGCTCGCGTGTGCCATTGGAGAAGCTCCCCTTCGAGTATGTGTCGACCATTACATCACGAGGGATGCCTCGATCACTGGGCTACCGTAACGCGCAATTTACATCCAAAGGTAGACACGAGGTACCAATAGCCGACAAACTCATGGGAATTCCGCAGGCGATGGGGCCTGCGCCCGACAGTCCCAAACGGAGGAAGAATGGCGGAGAAAGACGGCACCAAGGTGTCCGGCGTCACGTATACGAAAGCCGGGGACGGCTACTTCGAGAAGCGCAGTCTCAAGAGAAGCGCGGGAGTCTGGGGCCTCTGGGGCCTTGCTGTCGCCGCGGTCATCTCGGGCGACTTCTCGGGCTGGAACTTCGGCATCGACTTCGCCGGCTTCGGCGGAATGCTGATCGCGTTCGTCATCCTCGTGGTCATGTACTACGGAATGATCTTCTCGATCGGCGAGATGGCGGCGGCCCAGCCGCACACCGGCGGCGCCTACTCGTTCGCCCGCTCGGCCATGGGCCCCTGGGGCGGTCTGGTCACTGGGCTCGCCGAGACGATCGAGTACGTCGCAACGACGGGCGTGATCGTCTTCTTCTCGGCGCAGTATGCCAATGGCATCACTACCGAACTGCTCGGCTTCGACCTCTCCGCGAACATGTGGATCTGGTGGATCGTGCTCTACGTCGTGTTCATCGCGCTCAACTCGGCGGGAGCGAACATCTCGTTCAAGTTCGCCATTGTCGTGTCGATCATTTCCATCGCAATCCTTCTGGTCTTCTCGGCCATGGCACTGTTCTCCGGTCTGTTCAGCTGGGACAGCCTCTGGAACATCCCGCCGGATGAGGGCCAGAGCACCTTCCTGCCGCACGGTGTGCTGCCGATCCTGTTCGCCCTGCCGTTCGCCATGTGGTTCTTCCTCGGCATCGAGGAGCTTCCGCTGGCGGCCGAGGAGTCGATGAACCCGACCCGCGACATCCCGAAGGCCGGCCTCTGGGCCCGCGGAACGCTGATCGTCACCGGTCTTCTCGTTCTGTTCCTCAACACGGGCGTGCTCGGAGCTGCAGCAACAGGTGTTTCGCTCGAGCCTCTGCTCGACGGATTCCGCGCCATTGTCGGCGACCAGCTCGCCGCAGTGCTCGCGCTATTCGCCCTCATCGGTCTGCTCGCCTCGCTGCAGGGCATCATGTTCGCCTACGGCCGCAACATGTACTCGCTGTCGCGCGCCGGGTACTACCCGAAGTTCTTCTCGCTCACCGGCAAGCGTCAGACCCCCTGGGTCGCGCTGGTCGTGGGCGCGGTGATCGGCTTCATCGCCCTCGTCGTGCTCGACCTGCTGAGCAAGGCGGATGCCGCGGGTGCTGGTGCGGTCGCCGGTGCGATCATCCTGAACATCGCCGTCTGGGGTGCCGTGCTCGCATACCTGCTCCAGATGATCTCGTTCGTGATCCTGCGCAAGAAGTTCCCGAACGCCAAGCGGCCCTACAAGAGCCCGTGGGGCATCCCCGGTGCCGTTGTCGCCGCGATCATCTCGGCGCTCATCTTCCTGGGCTTCCTGCTGAACGCTGCGTTCCAGCCGGCGATCATCGCGATCGCGATCGTCTACGCGCTGATCCTGCTCGGTTTCGCCCTCTACGGTCGCCACCGCTTGGTGCTCTCCCCTGAGGAGGAGTACGCGCTGTCGGGCGGCATGCACGGCGACCCGGAGACCGAGGGCTACGACGCCATGGAGGGCGAAGTCTTCGGCGACAAGAAGTAGCTTCGCTGCTGATCAGAACGGCCTCGTCTCCTGCGGGAGGCGGGGCCGTTCTGCGGTGTTCGATGGGACCTTCGCCCCTGTCTCGAGGGGCGTCGAACCGGCACTCTTGGGGTCATGGAAACCCTCTTCGCTGTGCTGCACGTGGTTGCGGCCGTCTTCATCATCGGCCCGATGGCCATCCTGCCCATGGCAGGTCTGCGTTCGCTTCGCGGTGGCAACTCCGCGCAGGTGAACGGCTTCGCCCGGGCCACCAACGTCTTCGGGTGGCTGTCACTGGTTGTCGCGGTACTCGGATTCGGCTTGGTCGCCTTCGTCGATCCGGAGGACAAGCTCACGTACACCACGCCATGGCTGCTGACCTCGATCATCCTCTACGCGGCCGCCGTCACCATCGTGCTCTCGGGAGTCGCCCCGCTGATGAAGCGAGCTGGTGAGCGCCTCGCCGACGGCAAGCTCGCGATGGAGTACCGCCCGATCGCGGCGTTGTCGGGACTGTCGGCTCTCCTGCTGGTGGCAGTAGTCGTACTCATGGTCTGGCGCCCCTAGAGATCATGAGGCTCGCACTCGAGTTCATCCATTTCACGCTCGGTGCGCTCGTGGTGATCCCTCTTGCCGTAGTGCCGTTCGCGGGGGTGATCGAGGTGCGTGCCCGAAACGCCCCGGGTGTGCGTGGTCTCGGCCGTGCGTCCACGGTTTTCGGCGTGATCGCCCTGGTGATCGGGTTCCTCGGGATCATGCTCATCTCGTACGTGCCGCAGGTGACCATTGCCACTCCGTGGCTCGGCGCTTCGGTGATTCTCTATGGCGCGACGCTCGCGCTGACGATGGGCGTCACGGCGCCCCGCCTCAGGGCCGCGAGCGAGTCGATAGCGCGAGGCACGGTGGCGTCCACCAGAATGCTGACCGTATCGGGGGTTGCGACGACGGTGTTCCTCGCCGCGGTGGTGGTGCTCATGGTCTGGAAGCCGTGACCGGTTGTTCGGTAGGTTCGTGGCATGCCCACCGACCAGGAGAACATCGCCGAACTGCAGCGCCAGGTGCGCCGGCAGGGCGAACTCATCGACGCGCTGTACCGTCACTTCGGTTTGGGGCTGCTCGACACCACCGATCCGACGGGCACTCCCGCTGACGTCACCGAAGCACTGCGGGCAGGCGACACCATCGGTGCCATCAAGCTGTGGCGCCAGCACACCGGAGTGGGGCTGAAAGAGGCGAAGGACGCCGTCGAGGCGCTCGCCCGCACCCTCTAGAGTCCGCACCACGCACGAGATCGATCACCCGCGGATCGATTGCACACCTAAAACAGCGAAAAACCAGTTTTAACCTGCTCTGTCGCATTAAAACATGGAATACTGCTGGTTATGGATGTCACCACGCAGGACTGGGAACGCCGGATCGGCGACCAGGTGCGCGCCCTGCGCATCGCTGCCCTACTGGGCCAGGACGAGCTCGCCGAACGTGCGAACATCTCGGTCACGACGGTGCAGGCCCTCGAGCGCGGTTCCGGATCGAGCCTCAAGACCCTGATCCGTGTACTGCGGGTGCTCGGGAGGACCGAGTGGCTGGACGGCCTCGACCCCCGCGGCGACGGACCGAGCCCCCTCGAGCTTCTGCGGCAGAGCCGCCGCCAGAGCCCCAGGCCGCAGCGCGTGCCCCGAGGGCGTCCCTGATGGCTGCTCCTGCCCGCTACGTGCCAGTGGATCTCATCGAGGTCACCGCTTGGGGCCGACTCGTGGGCGCGGTCGCCGCGGGCCGCCAGCGCGACGCGTACGTCTTCGAGTACGACCCGGCCTGGATCGCCGGCGGCATCGAGCTCGCACCCGCCCTGATGCCGCTCGCCCGCACCCTGTACTCCTTCCCCGGCCTGCCCGCGAACACCTACCAGGGTCTCCCGCCGATGATCGCCGACTCCCTGCCCGACCGGTTCGGCAACAGCATCGTGGATGCCTGGCTCGCCAGAAACGGAATCCCGCCCGAGCAGGTGTCGGCCCTCGACCGCCTCGCCTATCTCGGCGAACGCGGAATGGGCGCACTCGTGTACCGGCCGGACAACTCGCCGAGCCTGCCGCCGCCGACCGCCCTCAATCTGAACCAGCTCATCACTTCCGCCCGGCGCGCGGTGGAGGGGTCGCTGGCCAACGAGGACGAGTCGCAGGCGGCGCTGCGACGGATCATCGAGGTGGGCACGAGCGCGGGCGGCGCCCGCGCGAAGGCGATCGTGAACATCGATCCCGCGACGAACGAGATCCGGTCAGGTCACCTGCCTCCCCCTCCCGGCTTCGAGGCCTGGCTCCTGAAGTTCGACGGAATCGGTGCCGACGAGCAGCTCGGTCCCGGCCAGAACTACGGGCGCGTCGAGTACGCCTACTCGCTCATGGCCCGCGCGGCGGGCATCCACATGGCACCGACCCGGCTGCTCGAGGAACACGGACGCGCCCACTTCATGACCCGCCGGTTCGATCGCGTCGCGGGCGGCGAGCGCCTGCACATGCTCACCCTCTGCGGCATGGACGGCGTCGACTTCAATGCCCGGGGGGTCAACGATTATTCGCAGCTCTTCACGCGCATCGTCGCGCTCGGGCTCGGTGACGCGGCCCTCGAGCAGGCCTTCCTGCGCATGGCATTCAACGTGGCGGCCGCCAACTGTGACGACCACACAAAGAACTTCGCCTTCCTCATGCAGCCCGACGGCGTCTGGACGCTCGCACCCGCCTATGACGTGACCCACGCCTACTCCCCCACGAGCGTGTGGGTGAGCCAGCACCTGATGTCGGTGAACGGTGCGTTCCGCGAGATCACTCGCCGCGACCTGCTGGCGGTCGCCGACCGGTTCGGCGTCGAACGAGCCGCGGCCGCGATCAGCCGGGTGCGCGACGCCGTGAGCAGTTGGCCCGAGTTCGCGTCCGAGGCGGGGCTGGATGCCCGGCTCACCGATCTCGTCGCCGCCGACTTCGTCGAGCTCTAGGCGGTGCGCGGCTTAACGTTGGACGGCGACCCGAGGGCCGCCGTGATCAAATCGTTACACGGCGCCGCCACGCGCGCAAGCCCTCGAAGCAAAGATTACGGCGGGTTACCAGAGAGTTCATCGCCCGTGCACATCCCCGACGGCGAGCGCCTGGCGATGACCGGTCACGAGCCCGGCGAAGAATAGGCTCACTCGCACGAGAGGAGCACCGAATGCCGGTCACCGCTGAGGAGTACGACGCGAGTTTCACCGCCGATGCTGTCGTCGAGTTCCGCGAGCACTGCCGCGCAACGGCGGCTGCCTGGATCGCCGCGGGCGTCAACGCGACCGACGCCGCCGTGGCGTGGCAGACCGTGGAGGTGCAGCGCCGGTTCCTCGGATTCCCCGTGACCGACCGGTACCGGGAGTCGGAGGTACTGCTCCGGGGCTGGCAGCTCGCTGAGGTCACCACGGTCCACGACACGACGGATGACCTGTGGCGTCTTCGCACGGTTGCCGTTGTGCTCGGTGACGACGGCGAGCTGTACCGTGTCGAGCGCCGCCGCGAGGAGAAGGCCGGTCGTCCGACGACGGATGACGGTGCGGCCCACGTCACCCGCCTGGCCGATGCCGACCTGCCGCTCTGGGATCACCTCGACCCACCGGCCTTCGGCGCCGGTGCCGCGCCCGGATACTGGGCGCTCTTCCCCGAGCGACTGCGCGCCGCGCTGGCGGAGCTTGACGGCACGCGCTGATAGCGTCGGGCCATGAGCCGTCGATCGATCACA